>MDTA01096031.1_pt1 | contig 212997 bp, 193 predicted proteins | sample 811151 | NCBI WGS metagenome assembly MDTA01 (sample SAMN05326648, study PRJNA326480) | marine metagenome | isolation source: seawater | place: Indian Ocean: South | collected 2010 | reverse complement strand
TTCGATGCGGAAGACGCGGGACGCATCGACCGTCGGGCGGACGTAGCGCCGTTCCAACGCCAAGGCCCCCAGCGCCGAGGCCACGTCGAGCCGCGCCAGCGCGTCGGCGGCGAGCGCGATTTCCCGCGCCCGGCCCGTGACTTCATTGCAGAGATCGGCGAACAGTTCGGTTTCCAATGCCAACGCCCGGTCGGCGGCCTTGGCGATGCGGGATTCCAGATCGGCCAGTTCCACCGTGGAAAACCGCATGGCGTTGGCCATGGTCTGACGGTGGATATAGGGGCTGTCTTCGCCGTCGTCGGTCTTGCCGGTCTTGATGCGGTCGGCCTGCTTGGCCTGGACCTCGATGAAGTATCCAAGGACGTTGTTGTGCTTGATCTTCAGGCCCGCAATGCCGGTCTCGTCCGCATACTTGGCCTGCAACCCGGCGATCAGTTTGCGGCTGTCGTCGCGCAATTGGCGATGTTCGTCCAGCGCCGGGGCATAGCCCGCGCGGATGAACCCGCCGTCGCGGGCAAGCAAGGGCAGGTCGTCGTCCAAGGCACGGGCCAACCGGTCCGTCAGGGTCGAATGTTCGCCGAGGTCGGCCATCGCTTGGCTAACCGCCGACGGCACCAGCCCCTTGGCCCCGGTCAACAGCCCACGCAGCGCCGCCCCCTGAACCAGGCCGTCGCGCACGGCGGCGAGATCGCGGGGCCCGCCGCGCCCGAGCGAGATGCGCGACAAGGCCCGCGCGACGTCCGGCACCTGGGCCAGCGCCGCCCGCAGGTCGTCGGTCAGGCGCGCGTCGTCATAAAAGAACTCGACCGCGTCCAGGCGTTCGGCGACGGCGGCGGGATCGGTCAGCGGCGCCGACAGCCGCGCGGCCAGCAGCCGCGCCCCGGCACCGGTCAGGGTCCGGTCGATGACGTCCAGCAACGAGCCCTTGCGCTCGCCGGTCAACGTCCGGGTCAGTTCCAGGTTGCGCCGCGTCGCCGCGTCGATCTCCATGACGGCGGAGGCGCTGAGGACCCGGGGCGGGGCGAGGCGGGGCAACTTGCCCTTCTGCGTCAGCTCCACGTAATCGACCAGGGCCCCGGCGGCGGCCAGTTCGGCGCGGCCGAAGGCGCCGAAGCTGTCCAGCGTGCCGACGGCGAACAGGTCCTTCAGGCGGCCTTCGCCGTTGGTGCTGTCGAACCGGGCGCGGGGCAGCGGCGTCAGCCGTGCCTTCCAATCGTTCAGAACGTCGTAAAGCTCCGGCATGTCGAGAAGCCGGTCGGAGACCAGCAGTTCGCCCGCGTCGATGCGCGCCAGCGCCGCGCCCAAGGTCGCGGGCGTCACCGGCTGGGTCAGGAAATCGCCCGTCGACATATCGATCCAGGCGAGGCCCAGGTCCGACTGCGCCGCGCCCAGGGCCGCCAGGTAATTGTGGGACCGGGCGTCGAGCAGCGTTTCCTCGGTGATCGTACCGGGGGTGACGATGCGCTGGACCGCGCGGCGGACCACGGATTTGGAGCCGCGTTTCTTCGCTTCCGACGGGTCTTCGGTCTGCTCGCAGATCGCGACCTTGTGCCCGGCGCGGATCAGACGGGTCAGGTAGCTTTCATGGGAATGCACGGGCACGCCGCACATGGGGATGTCCTCGCCCAGATGCTTGCCGCGCTTGGTCAGCGCGATGTCCAGCGTCGCCGCCGCGGCGACCGCGTCGTCGAAGAACATCTCGTAGAAATCGCCCATGCGGTAGAACAGGATCGCCCCCGGATGGGCGGCCTTGATCTCCAGGAACTGCGCCATCATGGGGGTCACGTTGGCGTCGGCGCCGCCGCCCGAAAGCGCCGGCGCGCCGGAGCTTTCGGAGCTCAAACCGTCGTTGTCATCGGGGTCGGAAACGGGCGCAGTCTCGTCGGGAGGCATGGCTCTCTCGATCATCTTCCAATTTCAGGCGCCCAGGATAGGCGGAGCCTACCACATCTTGGGGGCAGGAGGACAAGCAATGCGCATGGGGAAACCTGTGGAAATCCCACCCCGTGGGAGAAAAAAGTCGCCGCAATGTCGAATACAATACTTTCAATTTTAACCTTCGCCGGGCAATATCGTTTCAAAGACGACAAAACGTAAGGGAGCACATCCGGGAAGCGCGCCGGGCCGATGGCCCGCCGCCCCGTCATTACAGACGTCACACCAATCGCACATCGGCGTTGTTTGCCCCCCTATATCCAGCCGCCGCCAGCGCGGGCCGGCGGCCGGGCGGCAGGCACGCCGAAATCATCTGGGCCAGAAACTTCATAACAAGAGACCGAAAGACCATGACCAAACAAGCCGACGACATGATGTATCAGGACGCGCTGCGGATGCACGCGCAGGGCCGCCCGGGCAAGATGGAGGTCAGCGCCACCAAGCCGCTCACGACCCAGCGCGATTTGACGCTGGCCTATTCGCCCGGCGTCGCCGCCCCCTGCATGGAAATCCATAAGGACGAAAGCAAAAGCTTCGACTACACCGCGCGCGGCAACAAGGTCGCGGTCATCTCCAACGGCACGGCGGTTCTGGGCCTGGGCAACATCGGCGCCGCCGCGGCGACCCCGGTGATGGAAGGCAAGTCGGTCCTGTTCAAACGTTTCGCCGATATCGACGGCATCGATCTCGAGGTCAATACGGAAGACGTCGACGAATTCGTCAACTGCGTGCGCCATTTGGGCAAGGCGTTCGGCGGCATCAACCTGGAAGACATCAAGGCCCCCGAATGCTTCATCATCGAGGAACGCCTGAAAGAGCTTCTCGACATTCCCGTGTTCCATGACGACCAGCACGGCACGGCAATCATCACCGCCGCCGGGCTGATCAACGGCCTGCATCTGACCGGGCGCGACATCAAGGACATCAAGATGGTCGTCAACGGGGCGGGGTCGGCCTCCATCGCCTGCGTCGAACTGTTCGAATCCTTGGGCCTGCCGGCCAGCCAGGTGATCCTTTGCGATTCCAAGGGCGTGATCTTCGAAGGCCGCACCGAAGGCATGAACCAATGGAAATCCAAGCATGCCTGCAACACCGACGCGCGGACCCTGGCCGATGCGCTGAAGGGGGCGGACGTGTTCATCGGCCTGTCGGGCCCCGACACCGTGAAGAAGGAAATGATCGCCGAGATGGCGCCGAAGCCGCTGATCTTCGCGATGGCCAACCCGGTGCCGGAAATCTGGCCCGAGGAAGTCCGCGAGGTCCGCGACGACGCGATCATCGCGACCGGGCGATCCGACTATCCGAACCAGATCAACAACGTCCTGGGCTTCCCCTATATCTTCCGCGGCGCACTCGACGTGCGGGCCAGCGCCATCAACGAAGACATGAAGGTCGCCGCCGCCAACGCGCTGGCGCAGCTGGCGCGCGAAGACGTGCCGGACGAGGTCGATGCCGCCTATTCGGGATCGCACCTGTCCTACGGCCCCAATTACCTGATCCCCACACCGTTCGATCCGCGCCTGATCTGGGCGATCCCCCGGGCCGTCGCCCAGGCGGCCATGGATTCCGGCGTCGCCCAGAAACCGATCGCCGACATGGACGCCTACGCCGCCGAGCTGATGGCGCGCCTGGACCCGACGGCGGGATCGCTGCAGGCGATCTTCGACGAGGTCAAAGCCAATCCCAAACGCATCGTCTTCGCCGAAGGCGAGGAAGAAAAAGCCATCCGCGCCGCCTATGCTTTCCAGGCGCAAGGCTACGGCACGCCGATCCTGGTCGGCCGCGAGGACCAGATCCTGGCGACCATCAAGGAACTGGGCCTGCCCGATCCCGAAGGCATCGAAATCGCCAACGCGCGCCTGTCGGACAAGAACCAGGACTACATCGACATGCTCTATCTGAAAGAGCAGCGGCGCGGCGTGCTCAAGCGCGACGCCCAACGCCGGGTCCACAACAACCGCAACGTCTTCGCCGCCTGCATGGTCGAAGCGGGCGACGCCGACGGCATGGTCACCGGCCTGACCCGTCACTACATGGTCTCGCTGAAGGACGTGTCGCGGATGCTGTCGGTCGGCGGAACGTCGGTCTTCGGCGTGTCCATCGTGCTGACCCGCGACGGCCGGGCGCTGTTCATCACCGACACGGCGGTCAACGTGGCCCCTACGGCGGAACAGCTGGCCGATTTCGCCGAAGGCGGCGCCATGGTCGCCAAGGCCATGGGGCACGAGCCGCGCGTCGCCATGATTTCCTTCGCCAACTTCGGCAATCCGGACCTGCCCCATGCCGAGGTCCTGCGCGATGCCGTCGGCGTGCTGGACCGTCGCGACGTGGGCTTCGAATACGAGGGCGAGATGAGCGCCGGTGTCGCGCTGAACCCGGACATGATGGCCAATTATCCGTTCTGCCGCCTGTCCGGCCCGGCCAACGTCCTGGTCATGCCGGGCCTGCATTCGTCGCGCATTTCGGCGCGGCTGCTCAGCGCCGTCGGGGGGGCCACGGTCCTGGGCCCGATCCTGCTGGGTTTCTCCAAACCGGCGCAGATCGTGGAAATGGACGCCTCGGTTTCCGACATCGCGACCATGGCCGTCCTCACCGCGCATCAGGCGAATTTGGGATAACATCGCCCGATCGGGTGGCACCGTCGCCATCCCGTCATAGAGGATTCACGGACCGGTCACCGGCCTGTCTCCGCCCGCCCATAGCATCCCGGACCACGGGATGAAGGGCGCGCGGGGCGGTCCGTCCGGCCTGCGGGATACGGACATGAATTCGGACGATTTTCCAACCGACGACGACGGCAGCGACGACGACGATCAGCCGATCGCGCGGGATCATGCGACGCCGCTGAGCCTGCGGATCGGGCGCCGCGCGGTATTGGCGGGCGGCGCCGGTCTGGCCGCCTGGACCATGACCGGCGGCAAGACGGCCCGCGCCGACGGCGCCCGGACGGCCAACCCCTCGACCCTGACGTTCATCCAGCCGCCCCATGTCATCGCCGACGGCCATGCCGTCGCGGCGGGGTACGATGCCCGGGTGCTGATCCGCTGGGGCGATCCGGTGTCGGCGGACGCCCCGGCGTTCGACCCCGCCCACCTGACGGCCGAGGCCCAGGAAAAACAGTTCGGCACCAACAACGACTTCATCGCCTTCCTGCCCTTGCCGGCGGGATCGGGGGCGTCCGATCACGGCCTGCTGTGCGTCAATCACGAATACGCCAATGCCGAATTGATGTGGCCGGGCCTGAGCCGAAAGGATCAAAAAAACCTGTCCGCCGATCAGGCCCAGGTCGAGATGGCCGCGCACGGCCATTCCGTGGTCGAGGTGAAGAAGACCGCGGGCGAATGGCGGGTCGTGGCTGACAGCCGCTATGCCCGGCGCCTCACCCTGCGGTCGACCGTCATGGCGATTTCCGGCCCGGCGGCGCGGCATCCGCGCCTGCGGACCACGGCCGATCCGACGGGGGCGCGGGTGATCGGCACGCTGAACAACTGCGCCGGCGGCAAGACGCCCTGGGGCACCGTTCTGATCGCCGAGGAAAACATCCATCAGTATTTTTCCGGCGCGCCCACGGGCGGCGAAGCCGACAATCACGCCCGTATGGGCATCAAGGGCAATCCGCGCTATTCCTGGGGCCGTCACGACGCCCGCTTCGATATCGAACAGGAACCGAACGAGCCGAACCGCTTCGGCTGGCTGGTCGAGATCGATCCCTACGACCCCGCGTCCCTGCCGGTGAAGCGGACGGCCCTGGGCCGGTTCAAGCACGAAGGCGCGGGCACGGCGCTAACCGCCGACGGGCGCTGCGCCGTCTATTCCGGCGACGATCAACGGTTCGAGTATCTTTATAAGTTCGTCACCGACGCCCGCGTGATCCACAGCGACCCGGCCGCCAACCGCAATATCCTGGATCACGGAACGCTCTACGTCGCCCGCTTCGAAGACGACGGCACGGGCCATTGGATTGCCCTGCGCCTGGGCGACGGGCCGTTGACGGCGGCCAACGGTTTCAAGACCCAGGCCGACGTGATGATCGAAACCCGCCGCGCGGCGGACCTGATGCGGGCGACGCCGCTGGACCGTCCCGAGGACGTGGAACCCAATCCCGTCACCGGCAAGGTCTACGCCATGCTGACCAACAACACCAAACGGACCGCCGACGATGCCCATGGACCGAACCCGCGCGGGCCCAACCCCTATGGCCATGTCCTGGAGATCACGCCCGCGCCCGGGCCGGACGGCACCCCCGACCACGGGGCCGAGACCTTCACCTGGGACATCCTGCTGCGCGCGGGCAACCCGGCGGTCGCCGACCACGAAGCCGATTACCACCCGGCCACGCCCGACCACGGCGCCTGGCTGGCCGCCCCCGACAATTGCGCCTTCGACCCCCGGGGGCGACTTTGGATCTCCACCGACCAGGGATCGAAGCAGCACAAGAACGGCATCCCCGACGGCATGTATGCCTGCGATCTGGGCGGGCCGGGCCGGGCGCTGACCCGGTTCTTCTTCGCCTGTCCGCGCGGCGCCGAAATGTGCGGCCCGGAATTCACGCCGGACGGCGAAACCCTGTTCGTCGCCGTGCAGCACCCGGCGGAAGGATCGACCTTCGATGCGCCCGCGACCCGCTGGCCCGATTTCAAGGACGACGTGCCGCCGCGGGCCTCCGTGGTCGCCATCACCCGAGCCAAGGGCGGCCCCATCGGCGCCTGACGGCGGCGACGGCGGGCGGCTTCCAACCTGACGCAAAGACGGAACAAGGACAGCCAAGCCCCCCAGCCTCCCTTTCCCCCGCGCCCGAAACGACGCCACCGTTCCCCGGTTTTCGACGGCCGCGATCCGGGCCCGGCCAACCACACCCCCCGCCGCTGCATTTCCAGCGGCTTTCCTAGAAGGCGGACCTCCGGGCCCGCCTTCCTTTTTCGAGGGGGGAGGTCAAAGGGCGGCCAAGGCCGCGTTGTGGAGGCCCAAGCTTTCCTGTCCGAAACAGCAGAAGACGACTGTCTCCGGCAGAGTGTTTTCCGCCAGGAAAGCAGCAACGGTGCCAACGGCGATTCGCGCCGCGCGGTCCGTCGGAAACCCGAAGATGCCGGTCGAGATCGCGGGAAAGGCGATGGATTTCAGGCCGTGGTCGCGGGCCAGCATCAGCGAGGTCAGATAGGCGCCGGCGAGCAGTTCGTCCTCGCCCGCCTTGCCGCCGTGCCAGACGGGACCGACGGCATGGATGACATGGCGGGCCTTGAGGGCATGGCCCGGCGTGATCCGCGCGGCGCCGGTCGGACAGGGGCCGCTGTCCCGCACCACCGCCGCGCAATCGTCGGCGAGCGTCGGCCCGGCGGCGCGGTGGATCGCACCGCAGACGCCGCCGCCCGGCGCCAGACGTTCGTTGGCGGCGTTGACGATGGCGTCCACGTCGAGGCCCGTGATATCGGCGTCGATCACGGTCATGCGGTCGGAAATGGTCATGGCCCCAGAATACCAGGGCCGGATGGGCGGGAACAGCAGGGCGAAAAAGGACGGGGGCCTAAGGCCCTACTTGCCCTTGGCGCGCTCCATGGCGTCGCGGATCAGGTCCATGGCCTGTTCGGCTTCGCCCCAGCCCTTGATCTTGGCCCATTTGCCGCGTTCCAGATCCTTGTAGTGCTCGAAGAAGTGAGCGATCTGGTCGAGCATGACCGGGCGCAGGTCGCGGTAGCTGCCGACGTTGCCGTAATACGGATGCAGATCGTCGACGGGCACGCAGAGGATTTTTTCGTCGAGCCCGCTTTCGTCTTCCATCATCAGCACGCCGATCGGGCGCGAGCGGATGATCACCCCCGGCTGCACCGGCACCTGGCCCATGACCATGGCGTCGGTCGGGTCGCCGTCGTCGGACAGCGTGTGGGGGATGAAGCCGTAGTTCGACGGATAGTACATGGCCGTGTGCAGGAAGCGGTCGACGTACATCGCGCCCGATTCCTTATCCAGCTCGTACTTCACCGGATTGCCGCCCATGGGAATCTCGATGATGACGTTGACGTCGTAGGGCGGATTTTCGCCGACGGGGATTTTGTCCAGGTTCATCGCGCTGCCCTTTCTTGCCGCATCACGTTTGGTGGGTCGTTCGAGGGGGCGGAGTATATGTTGCACTGCACAAGAACTTAAGGAAAAAGTTTCGCCCATCGAAATTTGCCGAAACCCGCGCAAATTCGGGCTGTTTCACAAGGCGATTGACCCGGGACATATTTTACTGCGAAAAACTGTGCATTAAGCTTCTTGCACAAAAGATTGCCGTAAGACATGTCCCAGACCCCATCCGCCCGGCAGGCCCCGCCGGGGGCGAGCTTCGCCGACCTGTTCACGCCCAAACTGGTGACCGTCCTGCGCGAAGGATATGGCCTTGCCCATCTGCGGGCCGACGCCGTCGCGGGGCTGACCGTCGCGATCGTCGCCCTGCCGCTGTCGATGGCGATCGCCATCGCCTCGGGCGCCTCCCCGGCGCAGGGGCTTTATACGGCGATCTTCGGCGGTGTCGTGGTCTCCATGCTGGGCGGCAGCCGGTTCCAGATCGGGGGCCCGGCGGGGGCCTTCATCGTGCTGGTCGCGGCGACGGCCGGGCGCCACGGCATGGACGGCCTGATCCTGGCGACCGGCATGGCGGGGGTGATCCTGCTGGCGGTCGGCTACCTTCGGCTCGGCACCTACATCAAGTTCATTCCCTATCCGGTGACGGTCGGCTTCACGGCGGGCATCGCCGTGATCATTTTCGCCAGCCAGATCCGCGACCTTCTGGGCCTGACCCTGAACGGGCCCGAACCCGGCCCGCTTCTGGAAAAGCTGCCCGTGCTCTGGCAGGGATTGGGCACGGTCAACGGGGCCGCCCTCGGCCTGTCGCTCGGTACGATCCTGGTGATCGCCGGGACCAGCCGGTTTTTCCCGCGCTGGCCCGGCATGCTGATCGGGGTAGCCGGGGCGGCGGCGGCAACCGTGATGTTCGATCTTCCGGTCGAGACCATCGGCAGCCGCTTCGGCGGCATTCCCTCGACCCTGCCCCTGCCGCAGGTGCCGGAGATATCCCTCGCCAAGGCACAGGCCGTGCTGCCCGACGCCGTCGCCTTCGCGCTACTGGGCGCCATCGAATCGCTGCTATCCGCCGTGGTCGCCGACGGCATGACCGGACGGCGCCACCGATCCAATTGCGAGCTGGTCGCCCAGGGGGCGGCGAACATCGCCTCGAGCCTGTTCGGCGGCATCTGCGTGACCGGCACCATCGCACGCACGGCGACCAATGTGCGGGCGGGCGCCCACGGCCCCTTCGCCGGAATGATGCATTCCGGGTTCCTGGCGCTGTTCATTCTGGTCGCCGCACCGCTGGCCAGCGACATTCCGCTCGCGAGCCTCGCCGGGGTGCTGGCCGTCGTTGCCTGGAAGATGATCGAGAAACACGCCTTCGCGACGCTGGTCCGGGCAACGCGGGGCGATGCCCTGGTGCTGCTGACGACATTGGGCCTGACGGTGTTCCGCGATCTGACGGAAGCGATCATCGTCGGCTTCGCCCTGGGATCGGTCCTGTTCATTCACCGGATGTCGAAGACCACGGCGGTCGAAAGCCATCATCCCTTCGTCGCCGAGGACCGGGCCGATACCGCCGACGGTGCCCGCAAACCGTACGACGAGGACGAAGCCGCCGACCCGGATGTCGTCGTCTACCGCATCGTCGGCGCCTTCTTCTTCGGGGCGGCGGCCTCCATCGGATCGGTATTGGAGCGCATTTCCGATACCCACAAGGCCCTGGTCATCGACCTGGCCGCCGTGCCGTTCCTGGATTCCACCGCCGCCAACACCATCGAGGGCCTGGCCCATAAGGCCCAGCGCCAGGGCGTGCGGGTGATCCTGACCGGCGTGTCGGCGGGCGTCCGCCGGGACCTGGCCGCCCATGAGATCGCGCCGCCGCTGATCGAATTCGAGACGACCATCGACGCGGCGCTTGCCAAAATAAAAGCGGCGGCCCCGACCGATGCCGGAGCCGCCGCCGATTAAATCGGCATTCCGATGAAGGTCAGTCGTCGCCGCCCGGCTGGAAGCCGACGGTGCCTTCGTACTTCGCCAGTTCGGCGGGATCGAGATAGGCCTCTTCCATCTGCTTGATCTTGTCGAAGCCGGAGAAGCTGTGGAAATCACCCGCCGGATGACCTTTCAGGGAATCGAAGACTTCCGATTCCACCAGCGGGCCGCGTTCCTTCATGGCGTACATCACATCGAACAGCGCCTTCATCGTCGCCCGCATGCAGATGCCGGGGAAGATCGTCAGCGCGATGCCGTAGTCGTTCATTTCCTCTTCCGTCAGGCGCGGCGAGACGCCGGTCTGGTTATAGAGGATCGGGCCGTTGACCTGTTCGCAGACCTTGGCGATTTCCTCGTGGCTGGTCGGGCCTTCGACGAAGGCGACGTCGGCGCCGGCCTCGAGATAGGCGTTGGCCCGCTCGATGGCGATGTCGATGTTGCCGCCGACCGCACCCCGCGCGTCGGTGCGTGCGATGATGACGAAATCGGGGTCCAGTTCGTCCCGCGCGTCCTTGGCGGCGCGGTACTTGCCGCAGGCCTCGGCCATGGGGATGACCTGGCGCCCGGCGACATGGCCGCAACGTTTGGGAATGATCTGGTCTTCGATATGGATGCCGGCGGTTCCGGTCTGGATGTATTCGCGGACGGCGCGGTCGACGTTGATGGCGTTGCCGTAGCCGTTGTCGCAATCGGCGATCAGCGGGATTTTCACCGCGTTGGCAATGTAGCGCGCGTTGAGATGCATTTCGGTCATCGTCGCCAGGCCCGCGTCGGGCATGCCGAGCAAGGCCAGCGAGGTGCCGTAGCCGGTCATGTAGACGGCGGGAAATCCGGTCTGTTCGATGATCTTCGCGGTCATCGCGTTGTAGCAGCCGGGAACGATCAGGGTTTCCTTGGCGTTGATGAGTTCACGCAAGCGGGTGGTGGGACGCACGGGTTGGTTCCTCCGAGGATTGGGTGGTCATGGTTCATTTGTTTTTGGAAGACTGATTTCGGACCACTGTTCGTGTCCAATTGAGGCCCCGCCGGTGGCGCCCCGTCTTCGGCCCCGGAGTTTGGCCGGTTTGCCGCCGGGTGTCACCGGCTTTTGTATACAATTTCCGATCAGCGGAACGGCGAGGCCCGCGGCCTCGGCGGGGTTACCGGAAATGCCGGTCCTTCTTCATCAGCCAGAGCAGCAGCAACAGGGCCGGCAGGGCCGCCAGGGTGGTGCCGATGAAATACATCTGCCAGCCGAGCGCCTCCGCCGCCTCGCCGCCGCCGGCGACGAAAATCTTCCGCCCCAGCGCCGCGAAGGCCGACAGCAAGGCGTACTGCGTAGCCGAATAGGCCCGGTCGCACATCCCGGACAGGTACGCGACGAAGGCCGAGGTCGCCATGGCCGAGGTCAGGTTCTCCAGCGCGATGGTCACGGTCAGCGCCGGGATCGACGGTCCCATCCCGGCGAGCCAGGCAAAGGCCAGATTGGCCCCCGCCTGCATCAGGCCGCAGACGAACAAGGCCCGCAGCAAGCCGAAGCGCGCGACCAGCAGGCCGCCGACCACCGCGCCCACCAGGCTCATGACCAGACCCCAGACCTTGGTGACCAGGGCGATATCGGTCTTGGTGAATCCAAGGTCGAGATAGAACGGATTGGCCATCACGCCCAACAGGCCCTCGCCGTATTGAAACAGGGTGATGAAGATCAGCACCATGGCCCAGTTGCGCCGGGTCATGAAATCGCGGAATGGTTCGATCACGGCGGCGCGGAACGGCGCGTCGGTGGTCGCGGGCGGACGTTTCGGCTCGGGTGCGGTCAGCGTCGTCAGAATGCCGACGGCCATCAGCACCGCCATCACGCCGTAAGCCGCCGGCCAGCCCCATTGGTCGGCGATCAGCAGCGCCCCCGCACCCGAGGCCAGCACCCCGAAGCGATAGCCGTTGACGAAGTTCGCCGTGCCGGGACCTTCCAGGTCACGGTCCAAACTGTCGATACGGTAGGCGTCGGCGACGATGTCCTGGGTCGCCGAGGCCGCCGCCAGGATGACCGCCCAGAACGCCGTGCGCGCCAGGTCTGCCGACGGATCGGAGGTTCCCAGGAACACGATGGCCAGGGCAACTGAAGCCTGCGACAGCAACAGCCACGACCGCCGCTGGCCGAACCGCGCGGTCAGGATCGGGATCGGCGCCTGGTTGACGACGGGCGCCCAGAGCGGTTTGAACACATAGGCCGATCCGGCCAAGGCGAACCAGCCGATGGCCGCGACGGACAGCCCCGATTCCCGCAGCCAGGCCGAAAGCGTCGAAAACACCAGGAGATACGGCAGACCCGACGCGAAGCCGAGGAACAACTGCGTCACGGCCGGACGCGCGCCATGGGCCGCCAAGGCCTGGAGCCATCCGGGCCGGGCGGGCCGTCTATTCATGATGGTGGCTTTCCAAGGCGTCCCCCGCTGGGCGGATCGGCAATGCAGCGGCGGCGATCAGCCGACCGGTTCGAAGCTGCCGTTCTGGCCGTTGTAGGCCATCAATTCGGCGGTCGCGATATCCACGTACCAACCGTGCAGGGTCAGCTCACCGCTTTGCACCCGGTCGCGGACCCAGGGAAAAGTCGTCAGGTTTTCAAGCGAGACCAGCACCGAATTCTGCTCACAAGCACGGGTCCGCTGTTCCTCGCTGGCGCTGGACATGGTCGCCAGGACGCGGCGATGAGCGGCGGCCAGCATGGAAACCCATTGCGAGACGAAGGTGAATTCGCCGGAATCCGTATCGGCGTTCATCATCGCCTTGACCCCACCGCAATGGGCATGGCCCAGAACGATGACGTGTTTGACGCCAAGGCCCAGCACCGCAAATTCCAAGGCGGCGGAAGTGCCGTGGAACTTGCCGTCTTCTTCCAACGGCGGGACCAGGTTGGCGACGTTGCGGATCATGAACAGATCGCCCGGGTCGGTCTGAAACAGGGTGGCCGGCTCGACCCGGGAATCGGAACAGGCGACGACGCAGATCTGCGGGCGCTGGCCCTGGGTCACCAGTTCCTGGATAAGCGGTTTCGAATCCTGAAAAGCGCCGGCACGAAACCGGCGGTATCCGTCGATCAGTTTGTCCACACTGGCGCTCATGTTCACCGCTCCTTCGCGTGCTGTCCGTCCTAGGCCGATTCCGCCTCGCGGCGTTTTTCCGCCTTCTTGCGTTCGTTGGGATCGAGGATCGCCTTGCGCAGGCGGATCGCCTTGGGCGTGACCTCGACCCGTTCGTCGTCACCGATATAGCTGATGGCCTGTTCCAGGGTCAGCCGGCGGGGCGGCGACAGACGCACCGCGTCATCCTTGCCGGAGGCACGATGGTTGGTCAACTGCTTGGCCTTCAACGGATTGACTTCCAGGTCGTTGGACCGCGCGTTTTCACCGATGATCATGCCTTCATAGATGGCTTCGCCCGAACCGATGAACAGGACGCCCCGTTCTTCCAGGTTGGCCAGCGCATAGGCGACGCTTTGCCCGGGCGCGTTGGAAATCAATACCCCATTGCGCCGCCCCGGCACGGTGCCCCGGTAGGGGCCGTAGGAATGGAACAGGCGGCTCATCACGCCGGTGCCGCGGGTTTCCGTCATGAAATCGCCGTGGTAACCGATCAGGCCGCGGGTCGGGACCAGGAATTCCAGGCGCGCCTTGCCGCCGCCCGAGGGCTTCATGCTCTTCAACTCGCCCTTGCGCAGGCTCAACGCCTCGACGACCGTGCCGGAATATTCCTCGTCCACGTCGACGACGACTTCCTCGATCGGTTCTTCCCGCTGGCCGGTGTCCGGATTGGTGCGGTAGAGCACGCGGGGCCGCGAGATCGACAGTTCATATCCCTCGCGGCGCATCTGTTCGATCAGCACGCCCAACTGCAATTCGCCCCGCCCGGCCACGTCGAAGGCGTTGTCGTCGGGGGTCTGGGTGATCTTGATGGCGACGTTGCCTTCGGCTTCCCGGTCGAGCCGGTTGCGGATGACTCGCGACTGCACCTTGTCGCCGTCCTTGCCCGCGAGCGGCGAATCGTTGATCGAAAACGTCACCGACAGGGTCGGCGGATCGACCGGCTGCGATTCGAGCGGCTCGGTCACTTCGGGATCGCAAAGCGTATCGGCGACGGTCGCCTTGGTCAGGCCCGCCAAGGCCACGATATCGCCGGCTTCGGCCCGGTCCACGGGCTGACGTTGGAGATCGCGGAACACCAGGATCTTGGAGACCCGGCCCTGTTCGATCAGCTTGCCGTCACGGCTCAGCGCCTTGATCGGCATGTTGGCCTCGACCACGCCCGACTGGATGCGGCCCGTCAGGATGCGGCCCAGGTAGGGATCGGCCTCCAACGTGGTCGCCAGAATGGTGAAGGGCGCCTCTTCCGAACCTACGTCGGGCGAGGGCACATGCTTAGTGATCAATTCGAACATCGGTTGCAGGCCGTCGCCGTTGGCGTCCGGTGTCGCACCCGCCCAACCGTCCCGCCCGGAGGCGTAGAGCAGCGGGAAATCGAGCTGCTGGTCGTTGGCGTCGAGCGCGGCGAACAGGTCGAAGACTTCTTCATGCACTTCGTCGATGCGGGCATCGGGGCGGTCGACCTTGTTGATCACGACGATCGGCTTGAGGCCCAGCTTCAACGCCTTGCCCAACACGAACTTGGTCTGCGGCATCGGCCCTTCGGCGGAATCGACCAACAGCACGACGCCGTCGACCATGCCCAGGATGCGTTCGACCTCGCCGCCGAAATCGGCGTGGCCGGGCGTGTCGACGATGTTGATGCGGAAATCCCGCCATTCGACCGACGTGCATTTCGCCAGGATGGTGATCCCGCGTTCGCGTTCCAGGTCGCCGGAATCAAGGGCGCGTTCGGCGACCGCCTGGTTGGCGCGGAAGGCGCCCGATTGGCGCAGAAGCCCGTCGACGAGCGTGGTCTTGCCATGGTCGACGTGGGCGATGATGGCGATGTTGCGGAGCAGGGTCCGGGTCATGATCGGGGGTCGCTTCTATAATATGTCAGGGGCGCGCGGCGTCGCGCTGGCCGCTATATATATCGCGCGGCCCGCGGACGCCAGAAAATGCTGCACCTGCGTTATGAGAATGCCGGGAAAGCCGGCGGCCTAGTCCCGGAGTTTAAGCGCCATGGCGGCCTTGAGATCGGTTTCCGGCCGGGCGCCCATCTGGCAGATGACTTCGCCGGCGGCGATCCCGCCCATCTTGGCACAGGTCACGAGGTCTTCGCCCTGGGTATAGCCGTACAGGAAGCCGGCGGCATACGCGTCACCGGCGCCGGTGGTGTCGATCACCTTGCCCACGGGCGCGGCGGGGACGGCCTGCATGCCCGCATCGCTGACCACGACCGAGCCTTTTTCGGACCGGGTCAGGGCCGCGATCTTGCAGTGACCCGCGACCTTGGCGGCGGCTTCGTCGAAGCTGTCGACTTCGTAAAGCGCCATGATTTCGGCCTCGTTGGCGAACAGGATATCGACGTGGCCTTCGATCAGGTCCAGGAAGTCGGCGCGGTGACGGTCGACGCAGAACGGATCGGACAGCGACAGGGAAACCTCGCGGCCCGCGTCTTCCGCCGTCTTGGCGGCCGTGCGGAACGCCTGCTTGGCGTCTTCCGGATCCCAGAGATACCCTTCCAGATAGGTCACCTTGGCATCCTTGACGGCCTCAAGGTCCACGTCGGCCGGGCCGAAATGGATGCTGGCGCCCAGGTGGGTCAGCATCGTGCGCTGCGCATCCGGCGTGACCAGGACCAGGCAATTGCCCGTGTCCGGGCCGTCGGCCGCCGGCGCCGTTTGGTAATGCACGCCGAGCGAGCGGATATCGTGGGCGAAGATCTTGCCGAAGGCGTCGTCCTTGACCTTGCCCATGAAGGCGCATTTGGCGCCCAGGCCGGCCATCACGGCGATGGTATTGGCGGCGGACCCGCCGGAGCATTCCACGGCCGGGCCGACCTTGTCATAGACCTGGCGCGCCTGATCGGCATCGACCAGGGTCATCGCGCCCTTGGCCAGGCCTTCGCTATCCAGCAAGGCGTCATCGGTCTGGGTCAGCACATCGACGATGGCGTTGCCGATACCGGCAACGTCGAAACGGGGATTGGTCATCAAAACCTCTTTATCAACTCATTCCGCCCGCAATTCGGCGCCGGGCCGTGCGGCGGCGCGTCGTCATTCCGGGTCGTTGGGTGGGCGCGGAGTATAACGAAGGCGGGCCCGGCGTCTACCCCGCCTTCCGGCATGCCGGGGCCGGGGCGGTGCCGAGGCGGGCGACGCCTTGCTTGAGGGGGCGGGGACGGCGTACAAGCGAAGACGGAAAACGGCGGCGCCGCGCACCCGCCTTGAATGCGCCGAAAAACAGGACATCTCTTGGTCATGATCAACGCCCTCGTCAAAGGCGTCCATCAACTGGGCGACAAGAAAACCCAGAAGCCGCTGTGGATTTCCATCGCGCTGGCCCTGGGCGTGTTCATCGTGCTGTGGGTGACCTCGGGCGCCGCCATCAAGTACACCGCGATCTTCGATTACGGCTGGCTGGAGACGATATCCGACGCGCTCGGCTGGGCCCTGGTGCTGGTGATCACCTGGATATTGTTCCCGGGCGTCGTCTCGGCGGTGGTTGCCTTGTTCCTGGATCAGATCGCCGAATCGGTCGAGGAACGGCACTATCCCGGCCTTCCCCCGGCCCAGGGCCAGACCGTCGGCGAACAGGTCATGACGGCGCTGCGGTTTCTCGGCGTGATGGTCCTGCTGAACCTGTTGATCCTGCCGACCATGCTGCTGGGGCCGATCTACCCGGTGCTGTTCTATTGCGTGAACGGCTATCTTCTGGGCCGCGAATATTTCGAAATGGTCGCCGCCCGGCGCATGGACATGCGGTCGACCTTCCTGCTGCGCCGCGCGCACGGCGGGCGGCTGTTTTTGACAGGGGGCTGCATTGCCTTTTTGTTGACCATACCGGTGGTCAACCTGCTGACGCCGGTGATCGCCACGGCGGCCATGGTGCATTTGTTCGAGGACTGGCGCCGGCGCGCCGAGTTCAAGGCCGGCGGCGGCGGTTCAGGAGATGCCTCGGGCGGTTCCGGCGGCACCGCCGTCACCCCCCGGCCGGACGTTTCACCCCCTGCGTGAATCGCCGTTTCGGCGGTGAACTCAATACTGGACGGATCAGGGCCCAGGGCGTAAGTAAATGGCTATGTTCGGGAAGAAAAAGGACAGCCCGCCGCCCGCGGCCCCCGCTGACCAAAAGGAAATCGACGTGAGTGACGAAACCAACGAAGACGGCGGCGATCTCTCCGCGCCGCCCCTGAAACCGTTTTCCCGCAAGGGCTCCCATGCACCGAAGCCGCCCACGTCTTCGGGCATGTCCCCCGATGTTCATCGCCGCCCACCGGAGGTGCCGACCACGGCGCGCCGCATCGACCGGGCGCGGTCCATCGATTCGGGATCGGACCAGAAACGCCTGATCGTCGGCCGCGACATTTCGCTGACCGGCGAAATCACCTCCTGCGACCGGCTGGTCGTCGAAGGCCAGGTCGAGGTCACCCTGCCGGGGGCCCGTCTGATCGAGGTCGCGCCGACCGGCGTGTTCAAAGGCAACGCCGATGTCGAGGAAGCCGATATCTCAGGCCGTTTCGAAGGCGAATTGATTGCCCGCGGACGGCTGGTCGTCCGTGCCGGCGGCCGCGTTCAGGGCAAAATCCGATACGGCCGGATCGTCATCGAACAAGGCGGCGAGATTTCCGGCGACATGCAGACCCTGGACGACGAGGGCGCTTGAGGCCGGTGGCCCCGCGTTCTGCCCGTTCTTTCCTGATTTCCGCTTTATCGGCCGTGCTGCTGTCGGCTTGTGCTGCCGGCGGCAACGACGGCTTCGTGCCGGTGGCCAAGACCGCCGCCACGGCGGCGCCCGGCCCGGCCGAACCGGAGGTCGCCGCCCTGCCCCCGCTGCCCCATGTTCAGGCCGCGGAGGTTCTGGCCTTTTCCCGGGCCGATCTGCTGCATGCCTTCGGCTCGCCCGCGTTTCGCCGGGTCGATAAGGGGGCGGAAATCCTGCGCTTCCGGGGCGAGGGCTGCCTGTTGGACGTCTATCTCTATGACGACGCCGAAAGCGCTCCGGGCAAGAAGATCGAAACGGGCGGTTCCGGCACGGCGCGGGTCGCCCATTTCGAAGCCCGCGACGCCGACGGCAGAACGACCGACCGCGAGGCCTGCGCCAACCGCACGCCGCGCGAACGCAGCCGCTCGTAATCATTCCTAAAACGCAACGAATCAAAGGCGGCTAGACCGTCTTGCCCTTGAACCGGCAGAGATCGGTGACGACGCAGGCCGCGCAATCGGGCTTCCGCGCCTTGCAGACATAGCGGCCCAGCAGGATCAGCCAATGATGGGCGTGGCGCATATAGGCGTCCGGCGTCACCTTCAACAGCTTCTTTTCCACGGCCAGCGGCGTCTTGCCCGGCGCCAGGCCCGTGCGGTTGCCGATACGGAAGATATGGGTGTCGACCGCAATGGTCGGCGCGCCGAAGGCGATGTTGCGCACGACATTGGCCGTCTTCCGCCCGACGCCCGGCAGGGCCTCCAGCGCGGCCTGATCGTCCGGCACGACGGACCCGTGCTTGTCGATCAGGATCTGAGACAGGGCGTAGACGTTCTTCGCCTTGTTCCGGTAGAGGCCGATGGTTTTCACGTAATCGCGGATCGTCGCCTCGCCCAGGGCGACCATCTTTTCCGGCGTGTCGGCGACCTTGAACAGCGGCCCCGTCGCCTTGTTGACGCCGACGTCCGTCGCCTGCGCCGACAGCACGACCGCGACCAGCAACGTGAACGGGTTGACCCAATCCAATTCGCCCTTAGGCTCCGGGTTCTGTTCCTGGAGCCGGCGGTAGAATTCCTCGACGTCTGCTTTTTTCATGGCGGTTCTTCTGGGTTCGGGGGGTTGATCCAGGTCATCATGCCCCGGACGGGGGTGGGATAGATTGCCACCTTCTTCCACCCGGGAACAACCGATGAACGACACGTCCTATCCCCTGCAGCGGCATTTCTGGCGGCGCATCGCGCCGGGCCTCGCGGTGTTGCTGGCGGTGATCGTCGCCGCTTCGGTCTTTGCCGTAACCCGTTCGACGGAAAGCATCTATCTGGAACTTGCGCGCAAACGGGCCGAGGCCGTGTCGACCGCCGTCTCGACCTCGGCGCCCGAGGCCTGGGCGCACCTGCTGGCCCATGGCGATACCCGCGCCGACCATGAAAAACTGCGCGCCGCCATCGATCAGGAAGTTCACGAACTGCGCATCAAGGCGATGAAGGTCTACAACCTGGCGGGCCAGGTCCTGTTTTCGACCGACAGCGCCGATTTCGCCAAGCGCGAGACCAACCCCGCCCTGAAGACCGTCGTCTTCGACGGCACGCCGGTCTTGGTCCGGATCGAGGAGAACGGCGAAGCGCTCTATGAAATCTACGTGCCGGTGACCGATGCCAAGGGCGACATCGCCGCCGTCTTCGAATTGTACGAACCGGTCGATTATCTGGATGCGCTGCTGGTGCGCTCGGGCTTCATCGCCGCCGCCATTCCGGGTGCGGGATTGCTGCTGCTGTTGGTCGGGTTGGGGCTGTTGGTCCGGCGCGGTCAGCGGGAAATCGACAGCCGCGCCTCGGCCCTGATGGAAACCCGGCGCAAGCTGGAGAGCTTTCTTTCGCAAAGCGCCGCCGACGCGGCGCGGGGCGGCGGCGACATTCCGTCGAAGCGCGTGCGCCTGACCCTGTTCTATTCCGACGCCCGGGATTTCACCGGCTATTCGGAAAACAATCCGCCGGAACGGGTCGTCTGGTTCCTCAACGAATTGATGGGCATTCAGGTCGCCGCCGTGCAGGCCCATGGCGGCGACGTCGACAAGATGATCGGCGATGCCCTGCTGGCCCGCTTCGACGGCGACGGGGCCGAGGCCCGGGCGCTTGCCGCCGCCCGCGATGTGCAGTCGGAACTGGCGCGCGCCAACCTGCCGCGCCCGGTCGGCATCGGCATCTACACGGGCGAGGTCATTTCCGGCGCCGTGGGCGCCGCCGACCGGCGCGACTTCACGGTGATCGGCGACGGCGTCAATGTCTCGGCCCGGCTCTGTTCCGCCGCCGCCGCGGGCGAGATCGTGATCGACGGCCAATCGCTTGCCGCCGCCGGGGAGGCCGACGCCGCCGACTTCGGCGAAGAAGAGGAAATCACCGTCAAGGGACGGCGTGAGCCGGTGCGCATCCGCCGCAGCCCGGCATCTGAAAAAGCCGCCTGAATTTCCCCCCTTTTCTCGGGCCGCCACGGGCGTATCATGGCGGTATGACCGATGCCGCCGCGCCCCAAGAGAACGATTTCGATCCGGACGCCTGCGTGTTCCGGACGGAGCTTCGCCCGCACCGGTCCAACACCCTGCGCGGCGTCCACATCTTCATGTGGGTGCTGGCCGTGTTCTGGGTGCCGCTGTCGGCCTTGTTCATCGTGATCGGCGCCTGGCCGGTGTTTCCCTTCCTCGGCGGCGAGATGCTGCTGCTTTACGCGCTGCTGCGGCTCAACCTGCGGCGCGGCAAGGAGGTCGAAACCATCGCTGTCTCGGCCCGGGAGTTAAGCGTCGAACGCGTCAGCCATTGGGGCAAGCAGAGCCGCTGGTCGTTTCAGCCGCAATGGCTGCAGGTCCTGGTCGAGGAACGCAAGGGCCGTCAATCGGCGCTGCTGTTGCGCTCGCACGGGCGGTCGCTGGCCATCGGCCGCTTCCTGACCTTGGATGAAAAGACGAGCGTCGCGGAAAAGCTGAAACGGGTGATCGCCGACCTACGGAATCCGGCCCTCTCGCTTTAGGCATGTTCCGGGCCCGGCGCCCGCCGGTTCAGACCGGATCAGGAAAGCCCCAAAACATCGCGCATGGAATACAGGCCCGGCGCTTTGTCTTCGCACCACATGGCGGCGCGCACGGCGCCGCGGGCAAAAATTTCGCGCCCGGCGGCCCGGTGGGTCAGCTCGATCCGTTCCGACGGTCCGGCGAAGACCACCGTGTGATCGCCGACCACGTCGCCGCCGCGCAGGGTGGCATAGCCGATGGCACCCTCGGGACGGGCGCCCGTGTGGCCTTCGCGGGACAGCACGGCGTGTTCGTCGTGATCGATGCCGCGCCCTTGCGCCGCCGCCTTGCCCAGCATCAATGCCGTGCCGGACGGCGCGTCGATCTTGTGCTTGTGGTGCATTTCGACGACTTCGATGTCGTATTCGGGGCCGAGGGTCGCGGCGACCTGCTGCGCGAGGCCCACCAGCAGATTGACGCCCAGCGACATGTTGCCCGCCTGGACGATGGGCGCTTTCTCGGCCGCCCCGTCGACGGTCGATTGCTCGTCCGCGGAAAGCCCGGTGGTGCCGATGACCATGGCCGTCTGGGTATCGAAGGCCAGCGCCGCATGGGCCGCCGTCGCCGCCGGAACGGTGAAATCGATGACCACGTCCGACGCCTCGAACAACGCCCGCGCATCGTCCATGACCACCGCGCCCACGCTGTCGTTGCCGACCAGCAGGCCCAGATCCTGGCCGATGAAGGGGCTGCCCGGCTGTTCCGTGCCGCCCGCGAGCGTGCCGCCCGGCGTTTCCAGCACGGTCTGGATCAGCATGCGGCCCATGCGTCCGCCGCAACCGACAATTCCGATGTTCATGGGGTCACTCCGTTCCCGCCCGATTGATTGGGGGGAAATCTATGGAGCCGACGGCGATAAGGGAACCGGAAATTTCATTTTCACAAAACAACGATCGCGACCCTGGAATCGGGCCGCTCAGGTTCTGTGATTAGTCCTTCAGGTCTTCCCAGAGTTCCTTGACCTTGTCGAAGAAGCCCGTGGATTGCGGGTTCTGGGTCTTCTTGTCGCCGGCGTCCTCGAACTCTTTCAGGAGTTCCTTCTGCTTGTCGGTCAGGTTTTGCGGCGTTTCGACCGAGACCTGGACGAACATGTCGCCGCGCGATTTGGACCGCATCACCGACATGCCCTTGCCCGACAGGCGCAATTGGTGGCCCGTCGGCGTACCGGCGGGGATTTTGACCCGGGCAAGCTTGCCTTCGATGGTCGGAACCTCGACCTCGCCGCCGAGCGCCGCCGTGGTCATCGGGATCGGCACGCGGCAATGAATGTCGGCGCCGTCGCGGTGGAAGAAGCGGTGCGGGCGAATGCCCAGGAACAGATACAGATCGCCCGGGGGGGCGCCGCGCAGACCGGCCTCGCCCTCGCCCGCCAGGCGGATGCGCGTACCATCCTCCACACCCGCAGGAATCGTGACGGAAAGCGTCTTTTCCTTGTGGACGCGACCGGCGCCGCCACAGACCTTGCAGGGGTCCTTGATCACCGTGCCCCGGCCCTGGCAGGTCGGGCAGGTGCGTTCGACCGTGAAGAAACCGGATTGCGAGCGCACGCGCCCGGCCCCGCCGCAGGTGCCGCAGGATACGGGGGCGGCGGCATCTTCGGCGCCGGTGCCGTCACAGGCCTCGCAGCCGACGGAGGTCGGCACGCGGATTTCCGCTTTCTTGCCGTTGAAGGCGTCTTCCAGCGACAGTTCCATGTTGTAGCGCAGGTCGGCGCCGTGGCCGCCGGCATGGCCGCCGCGGCCACCGCCGCGCCCGCCCATGAACTCACCGAACATTTCTTCGAAAATGTCGCCGAAACCGCCGAAGCCCTGGCCGCCCTGGGAAAACCCTTCGAACCCGCCGCCACCGCCGCCCTGCTCAAAGGCGGCATGGCCGAAGCGGTCGTAGGCGGCGCGTTTTTCGCCGTCCTTCAGGACCTCGTAGGCCTCGTTCAGTTCCTTGAAGTTCTTCTCGGCTTCCTTGTCGTCGGGATTGCGGTCGGGATGAAATTTCATCGCGAGCTTACGATAGGCGGATTTCAGCTCGCCCTCGTCCGCGTCCTTATCGACGCCCAGAATGTCGTAGTAATCGCGTTTGTCAGCCATGGCGGGACCCCCTCCCGGAGCCGGGATTATGGAACAGCCGATCCGTGGCCGCCGGGGACGAGGTCATTGCCTTCGCGCCCCCGGCGGCCGGATTGGATCAGTCGTCCTTCTTGCCCTTGGGGGCGTCGTCGGCGTCGGGATTGACTTCCTCGAAGTCGGCGTCAACCACGGTGGAGTCTTCGGACTTGGCGTCCGCGTCACCGCCGGAAGCATCGGCAGACCCTTCGGCCTCGCCTTCTTCCTGGGCCGCCTTGTACATGGCTTCGCCCAGTTTCATGGCCGCCTGGGAAAGGGCTTCGCACTTGGCGTTGATCGCCTCGGCGTCCTCGCCTTCCTTGGCTTCCTTGAGCTCTTCGATGGCCGTCTCGATCGCCGACTTGTCGTCGCCGCCGATCTTGTCACCGTATTCGGAGAGGTTCTTTTCCGCCGAATGAAGCAGGGTGTCGGCCGTGTTCCGGGCTTCGACCAGATCGCGGCGTTTCTTGTCCTCGTCGGCGTGGGATTCGGCGTCCTGGACCATGCGTTCGATGTCGTCGTCCGACAAACCGCCCGAGGCCTGGATGCGGATCTGCTGTTCCTTGTTGGTCGCCTTGTCCTTGGCCGAAACGTTGACGATGCCGTTGGCGTCGATGTCGAAGGTGACCTCGATCTGCGGCAGGCCGCGCGGGGCCGGCGGGATGCCCATCAGATCGAACTGACCCAGCAGCTTGTTGTCCGCCGCCATTTCACGTTCGCCCTGGAACACGCGGATGGTCACCGCACCCTGGTTGTCCTCGGCGGTCGAGAAGACCTGGGACTTGCGGGTCGGGATCGTCGTGTTGCGGTCGATCAGGCGGGTGAACACACCGCCCAGGGTTTCGATGCCCAGGGACAGCGGCGTCACGTCCAGCAGCAGCACGTCCTTGACGTCGCCCTTCAGCACGCCGCCCTGGATCGCCGCACCCAGCGCCACGACTTCGTCCGGGTTGACGCCCTTGTGCGGCTCACGCCCGAAGAACTCCTTCACGACCTTGTGGACCTGGGGCATGCGGGTCATGCCGCCGACCAGGATCACTTCGTCGATCTCGGAGGCCTTGAGGCCCGCATCCTTGAGCGCCTTCTTGCAGGGCTCGATGGTGCGCTCCACCAGGTCTTCGACCAGGGTTTCCAGCTTGGCGCGCGACAGCTTGATGTTGAGGTGCTTCGGGCCCGACTGGTCGGCCGTGATGAACGGCAGGTTGACCTCGGTCTGGGTCGTCGACGACAGCTCGATCTTGGCCTTTTCGCCGGCTTCCTTCAGACGCTGCAGGGCGAGGCGATCCTCGCGCAGGTCGATGCCGTTTTCCTTTTTGAATTCCTCGGCCAGGTAATCGACGATGCGCTGGTCGAAATCTTCACCGCCCAGGAAGGTGTCGCCGTTGGTCGACTTGACCTCGAACACGCCGTCGCCGATTTCCAGGACGGACACGTCGAAGGTGCCGCCGCCCAAGTCATAAACCGCGATGACGCCGGATTCTTTCTTGTCCAGGCCATAGGCCAGGGCCGCCGCCGTCGGCTCGTTGATGATGCGGAGCACTTCCAGGCCGGCGATCTTGCCGGCGTCCTTGGTGGCCTGACGCTGGGAATCGTTGAAGTAGGCGGGAACCGTGATGACCGCCTGGGACACCGGCTCGCCGAGATAGCTTTCGGCCGTTTCCTTCATCTTCTGCAGGATGAAGGCGGAAATCTGGCTGGGGCTGTATTTGTTGTCGTCGACTTCGACCCAGGCATCGCCGTTGTCGCCCTTGACGATGTTGTAGGGGACGAGCTTCTTGTCTTTCTCGACAGTCTTGTCCTCGAACCGGCGGCCGATCAGGCGCTTGATCGCGAACAGGGTGTTCTCCGGATTGGTCACCGCCTGGCGCTTGGCCGGCAGACCCGTGAGGCGTTCGCCCGCGTCGCTGAACGCGACCATGGACGGCGTGGTGCGGGCCCCTTCCGAGTTTTCGATCACCTTCGCGTCCTTACCGTCCATGACGGCGACGCAGGAGTTCGTGGTGCCCAAGTCGATACCGATAACCTTACTCATGTGTCAGTCCTTTCTTTTCGGCAAACCGTCCCGCGGGCCCGATTTCGGCGCCCATCCGCGGCTTCCTTAATTGTCTCAGGTGCTGCTTACCCCATGCCCGGATGCTTTGAAAGCATCCGATCCCTCAACCGAGGGACAGGGGGTGTTTCGGCCCCTGGAACCATTCGTAACAAACCAAGTGTTAAAAACCTCTTGGGTTCGAGGGTTATATAATCGGGACAATTACGCCCCGCAACCCGACAGGAGACAAAAAATCTCCCGGAACCCTGGGGATTTCGAGGGCTCTTTCAAGCCCCGATCACAGTTCCTCATCCAGCTTGCCGCCGGCGCCGCCGGCATCCTTTTCATAGGCCTTGTTGCCGTCGCCGCCGCCTGCCTGGGCGTCGTCTGCGGGCGCGGAAACGGGCTCGGGCTTGGGTCCGCCGCGCGTCACGCCGACCTTGGCCGGGCGCAGCAGACGGTCGTTCAGCATGTAGCCCGCTTCGACGACCTGGGCGATGGTGCCCTGCGGCTTGCTTTCGTCGGGGATTTCGAACATCGCCTCATGGGCGTTGGAATCGAAGCGTTCGCCCAGGGGATCGATCCGCGTGATGCCGTTGCGTTCCAACGCCTGGATCAGGGCGCGTTCGGTCATCTCGATCCCGGTCACCATGGTTTCGACCGCTTCCGACGACTTGCGCGCGTCGGCGTCGATGCTGTCCAGCGCGCGGCGCAGGTTGTCGGCCACGGTCAGCACGTCGCGGGCAAAGCCGGTCACGGCGTATTTCGAGGCGTCCTGCTTGTCCCGTTCGGCGCGGCGGCGGACGTTTTCGGCCTCGGCCAGGGCGCGGAGCGCACGGTCGTTGGCTTCGGCGACCTGGGCTTCCAGGGCGGCGATCTGGGCGGCCGCTTCATCGGTGGAGGCGGGCCCGTCGGCGGGGGCGTCCTGCGTCATCGACGGGATCGGCGCGTCGCCTTCGGGGGCCGGGGCGGGGTCGGCCGCCGTGTCGGGCGCGGCTTCGGGCGCGGCTTCCGTCTCGGGGGTTTCAGGGGTCTGTTCGGGCTTGGTCTCGGACATTTCTATTCCTTACGCTTGTGCGTTCATTGCAAGTCAGGCCAGGACGGTCGGGGGCCGGAAAGGCCGCCTCAACGCCCGGCGCCGAGGCCGATATAACCGCCGATCAGATCGGCGGTGTAATCGACCATGGGGATGATGCGGGAGTAGTTCATGCGCGTCGGGCCGATGACGCCGACCGCGCCGATGATCTGCTGCTGTTCGTTGCGGTAGGACTTCACCACCATCGAACAGCCGGACACGTTGAACAAGGTGTTGTCGGCGCCGATGAAGATCTGCACGCCGTCGGCCCGGTCGGCCATGGACAGGATGCGCAGCATCTGCTCCTTGGTCTCGAGCGCCGAGAACAGGCCCCGGATGCGTTCCAGGTCGGTGACCAGATTGACGTCTTCCAGCAAATGGGCCTGGCCGCGCACGATCAGCGACCCGCCGGACCCGGTATCGCCGCCGGCCCAGGTCGCCAGGCCACCCTCGACCAACTTTGCGGTCAGGACGTCCAGTTCGGCGCGCTGGTTTTCCAACTCGGCCATGATGCCGTCGTAGGCGTCGGCGATGTTGTTGCCGACCAGCTTGGCCGACAGGTAGTTCGTTGCCTGGACCAGGGCCGACGCCGGCAGGTCGGCGGGGATTTCCATGATGCGGTTTTCGACGACGCCCGATTCCGTGACGAGGATGACCAACGCCCGGCCCGGGCTGAGATGCACGAATTCGATATGCTTCAGCGGGCTTTCCGTCTTGGGCGCGATGACCAGGGAGGCGCAATGGGCGAGGCCCGAGAGCGTCTGCGTCGCCTGCTCCAGCAGGCCTTCGACGGAGCTGGAGGTGCCGGCGCATTGGCTTTTAATGTTGGCGCGTTCGTCCTCGGTCAGGTTGCCGACTTCAAGCAGACCGTCGACATAGAGCCGCAGGCCCGTTTCCGTCGGCAGCCGCCCGGCCGAGGTATGAGGCGAGAACAGCAGACCCATGTCTTCCAGATCCGCCATGACGTTGCGCACCGTGGCGGGCGACAGCGTCACCGGCAGGCGCCGCGCCAGGGTGCGCGAGCCCACGGGCTCGCCCGTCTCGACGAAGCTTTCGACGATTTCCCGGAATATCTGGCGCGAACGGCCGTTCAATTCGTCAATCATGTGGGTTCCTGGGCATGTCGGTTCCTGGGCAAGTCGGGTCCTGGCCTGAATATGGCGGCGGTCAAACCGAACTGTATTACGGCAAATGGGACTTGCGCGGAATTTAGTCGCCACATCGGGGGAGTGCAATGCCTGCTGGCCATTGTGCCGCCCGGCCTGGATTCCACGAAATGCCGGGTTTACCGGGCCTGCGGGCGCGGGTAGTGTGCCCGGCCATTAGCCCAACACCGACCGCATCCGCCAAAGGAGACCACCAGAATGAGACCATCCGGCCGCGCCGCCGATCAGTTGCGCGACATCGTGCTTGAACCGGGCTTCGCCAAATACGCCGAAGGCTCGTGCATGGCGCGGTTCGGCGAGACCCATGTGCTTTGCGCCGCGACGGTCGAGGAACGGGTTCCCGGATGGATGCGCGACAGCGGCAAGGGTTGGGTGACGGCGGAATACGGCATGTTGCCGCGATCGACCCATACCCGGACCAACCGCGAAGCCGCGCGTGGCGCGCAATCGGGCCGGACCCAGGAGATCCAGCGCCTGGTCGGCCGTTCGCTGCGCGCCGTCACCGACCTGAAGGCGATGGGCGAAATGCAGGTCCGCGTGGACTGCGACGTCATCCAGGCCGACGGCGGCACCCGCACGGCCTCGATCACCGGCGCCTACGTGGCGCTGCATCTGGCGTTTCAGCGCTGCGTCGATCTGGGCCTGCTCAAATCCGTGCCGCTGACCGACCAGGTCGCGGCCGTGTCCTGCGGCATTTATCAGCAGGAACAGGTGCTCGACCTGGATTACGCCGAGGATTCCAACGCCCAGGCCGATGCCAACTTCGTCTTCACCGGGCGCGGCGGGATCGTCGAAATCCAGGGCACGGCCGAGGACGAGCCGTTCAGCCCCGGTCAATTCGACGAATTGATGGGCCTCGCCCGCAAGGGCATCATGGAACTTTGCGCCGCCCAACGCCGGGCCATCGGACTGGAATAGGGGATTAAGGCCATGGCCCGGGTATTCGACGGAGATAAGTTGGTCATCGCCACCCACAACCCGGGCAAGCTGCGCGAGATCGGCGAACTGGTCGCCCCCTTCGGCGTCGCGGTGGCGTCGGCCGCAGACCTGGGCTTGGACGAGCCGGTCGAAGACGGCGATACCTTCAAGGCCAACGCCCTGATCAAGGCGCATGCGGCGGCCCAGGCCTCCGGCGTGCCGGCCTTGGCCGACGATTCCGGTTTGGCGGTCGAGGCCCTGGGCGGGGCGCCCGGCATTCATTCCGCACGCTGGGCCGGGCCCGATAAGAATTTCAAGGAAGCCATGGAACGCATCTGGGATTTGATCCTGGAATCCGAAGACCGCCGCGCCCATTTCGTCTGCGCCCTGGCGCTGGCCTGGCCCGATGGACACTCGGAAGTCTTCGAAGGCCGCGTCGACGGCACCCTGATCTGGCCGCCGACCGGCGACAAAGGCTTCGGCTACGACCCCATGTTCCAGCCCGCCGGGTATTTCGACACCTTCGGCGAAATGGATCCCAAGGAAAAACACGCCATGAGCCACCGGGCCGAGGCGTTCAAGCAACTGGTCACGGCCTGTTTCCAGGGCCGCCGGGCCTGACGCCCGCATGACCGCCCCCGCCGCCACGGCCGGGCCGGACCGAAAGGCCGCGGCGCCCCCCGCATCGGCCTCGGCGACCTTCGGCGTCTATGTCCATTGGCCGTTCTGCTCCTCCAAATGCCCCTATTGCGATTTCAACAGCCACGTCGCCGAGGCCGTGGACCAGGCGCGCTGGGCCCGGGCACTGGTCGCGGACCTCGCCCATTACGCGGAAGACACGTCGGAACGTATTGTAACCACGGTCTTTTTCGGCGGCGGCACGCCGTCGTTGATGCGGCCCGAGACCGTCGCCACGGTGATCGACGGGATCAAGGGCCTCTGGTCCTGCGCCCCCGGCATGGAAATCAGCATGGAGGCCAATCCGTCGAGCGCCGAGATCGCGGCCTTTCCCGATCTTAAGGCCGCCGGGGTGACGCGGCTATCGGTCGGCGTACAGTCCTTCAATGACGCTGCCCTGACCGCCCTGGGCCGCCGCCATGACGCCGCCGCCGCCCGCCGCGCGCTGGCCGGGGCCCGCGATCATTTTCAAGAATTCTCATTTGATCTTATTTACGCAAGGCCAGGCCAGTCGGAGGCTGCGTGGCGGCAAGAGCTGCGCGAGGCCCTTGAATTCGCCGGGCCGCATCTGTCGTTCTACCAACTCACCATCGAACCGGGCACGCCGTTCCACAAGGACGGCGTCCAGGCCGCCGACGGCGAGACGGGGGCTGCCCTGTTCGACGCGACGCAGGACATTTTGGGCGGTGCAGGCCTGCCGGCTTACGAAATTTCCAATCACGCGCGGCCCGGGCACGAATGCCGCCACAATCTGAACATCTGGCGCGGCTGGGATTACGTCGGTGTCGGCCCGGGGGCGCATGGGCGGCTGGCCCTGGGGTCGCCGGATTCCCGTGACGACCGTGGCACCCATCAAATCCACAATCCCGACCGCTGGCTGGAGAAGATCGAAACCCAGGGCCACGGCACCGCCAAGCGGCGCAAGCTTTCGGCCCGCGACCGGGCGCGCGAACGGATCATCATGGGCCTGCGCCTGAGCGAAGGCATGGACCGGGCGCGGTTCCGGGCGCAGACCGGGGCGGAGGTTCTGGATTTCATCGACGACCGCGCATTGAACGCGAGTCTGGACGTAGGCTACGTCACCTTGGACGACGCCCGCTTCGCGGCGACGGCGGAAGGACGCCTGCGGCTGAACGGCCTGCTGGCCGCCCTTTTGAAAGACGACGGCGAAGACTAGTTGGACAGCGCCTGGAAGGTCGCGGGCGCGCGGTCGATCACGACGGCGTCCCGTTGACGAACCTGCAGAACCGCGAGACCGCGTTCCGACGTCCCGCCCGGCAAGAACCGGAAAATGCCGTCACGCCCCGCAAACCCATTGGCATTGGCGATCAGATCGGATGTGAAACGATCCGGTCCGGGCAATTGCGCCAGTACCGCGGCCAGGGCCGTCGCGTCATAGGCGATGGTCGCCAGTCGCGGCGGCATGTCGCCGTAGGTATCGGAATATTCCTTTTCGAAGGCCGCGCGCGGGCCCGGCGGCGGGGCGGCGTACCAGCCGCCGACCAGGGCCGGTTCGGCCCCGATGCCCGGTTCGTCCCATTGCCCGGTGCCCAGCATGCGGACTTTCTTGGGATCGATGTCGTAGAACGGCAACAAGGCCGCGACCGCCTGCAGGCGTTTGCCGCCGTCGGCGACCAGCAGCGCGTCATAGGGAAGATCGCCCATGGTCTGCAGCGTTTCCAGGCGCGCCAGGGCGGCCTTGGAGACTTCGTCTTCCTTGCCTTCCAGCTCCTTGCGCTGTTCCAGCAGGGTCGCGCGGCGAAACTCGTAATCGGCCATGTCCCGGACCACGGCGGAAAAATCGGCGGCGTCGGGGTTATAGAGTTCGACCCGCGCGATCTCGCCGCCCGCGCCGATGACGGCGGCACGAAACGCGTCCAGCACCGTCCGGCCATAAGGATTGTCGGGCGCCAGGGCGGCGAAACGTTGCACCCCACGGCCCCGGGCGAAGCCGATCACCCGGTCGACCTGGGCGCGCGGCAGGAAGCCCAGGGTGAACACCCCGTCGCCGGCGACCGAGCGGTCGGAAGAAAAAGCGATCACCCGCACCCCGGCGGCCCGCGCCACCGGGGCGGCGCCCTGGACCGAGGACGACAGCAGCGGCCCCAGGATCAATTGCGCGCCGTCGCCGACGGCAAGCTGCGCCGCCTCGGCGGCCCCTTCGGGCGTGCCGCGCGTATCGTGGGTGAGCAGGCGGAATTTTTCGTCGGCGAAGGAAAACAGCGCCATCTGGGCCGCGTTCAACAACGCCTTGCCGACCGGCCCGTTGGGGCCCGTGAGCGGCAGCAGAAGGGCGACGCGGATGCTGCCGTCGTCGGCGCCGGAAACGACGGTGGTTTCCGGTTCCGCCGGCTGCGGCGGATCGACCTGTGTCAACGGCGGCGGCGCCGGGCGCGGCACCGGATTGACGGCATAGGTCGGCGGCGGCGGCGTGCGCGGGCCGGAGACGACGGGGCGGCTGTCGGTCGGACTTGCCGACTTGCTTCCTTGAATAAGGCCGTCGAATGACGATGATTGGCAGGCGACCATCGTCGGCAACAGGACCAGGACCAAAAGGGCCAGGACCGGACCCGGAGCCCGAAGCGGATTACGGCGCGGAAGAGCGTTGAGCATCAATGACCTGTCCATCACAAAATAAATCGTAGGCTGAAAAACCGTTGGCTGAAAACCCGATCGCCGAAAACCCGCCGGAAGACGCCCCCGAGGACCCCCGGGCGCCGGACGGCGCCCCGTTGGAGGCCGCACTTTATCTGGTCTCCACACCCATCGGCAACGCCGGAGACATCGGCGCCCGGGCGCTCGACATCCTGGCCCGCGCCGACCACGTCGCTTGTGAAGATACGCGTGTCACCGGCCCGTTCCTCAAGCGATTCGGCATTTCCGCCCATCTGACCGCCTATCACGACCACAACGCGGCCAAACGGCGGCCGGAAATCATTGAGCAGATCCAAAACGGCGAAAGCGTGGCGCTGGTCTCCGACGCGGGCACGCCGCTGGTTTCGGACCCCGGCTATAAACTGGTCGCCGACTGCGTCGCCGCGAACCTGACCGTGACCGCCGTGCCCGGGCCTTCGGCGCCATTGATGGCGCTGATCCTGTCGGGCCTGCCGACGGACCGCTTTTTCTTTCAAGGCTTCCTGCCGCCCAAGTCGGGGGCCAGGCGCGCAGCCTTGACCGAGATCGCGCAGGTGCCCGCGACCCTGGTTTTCATGGAGTCGGGGCCGCGCCTGGCGGCGTCGCTCGCCGACATGGCGGCGGTTCTGGGCGACCGGCCCGCCGCCGTCGCCCGCGAGCTGACCAAAAAATTCGAAGAGGTCCGGCGTGGCCCGCTCGGCGATTTGGCCGCCCATTATGCCGAAGCCGGGCCGCCCAAGGGCGAGATCTGCGTCGCCGTCGGCGGCCCGCCGCCCGCCCCCGAAACCACCGAAGCCGATCTGGACGCCCTGCTGACGGCGGCCCTGGCCAAGGGATCGGTCAAGGACGCAGCGGCCGAGGTTGCTTCGGTCACCGGCTTGCCGCGCAAGACCGTCTATGCCCGCGCCCTCGAGTTGAAGGATGGCCGATGAAGCCCGCGGACGGCCCGCGATGACGGATAAACCCGGCGCCCGCCGCCTGGCCGAAACCCGGGGCCGCGGGGCCGAGACGGCGGCGGCGCTGTGGCTGCGCCTCAAGGGCTACCGCATCCTGGCCCGGCGGATGAAAACACCCGCCGGGGAAATCGACCTGATCGCACAGCGCGGCCGCATTCTGGCCTTCGTCGAGGTCAAGGCCCGCGCGACGGCGGAGGCCGGGGCCGAGGCCCTGCGCCCCCGGCAACGCGACCGCATCGCCCGCGCCGCCGAGGCCTTCGTCCGCACCCGCCCGGACCTGGCCGGGCTGGATTGGCGATTCGACCTGATCGTCGTCACCGGTGGCTGGCGGCCCCGGCACCTTACCGATGCCTGGCGGCCCGGCATGGCCTGAAACAAAGGTCAAACGCCCGCCCCGCATTCGCCACGAAATCAGCATATTCGGGCCTATGATGCGGCCAGGACGCCTTGGTCGCGGCCGCCGACGCCGCCGTGTCATTTGTCGCAACCGCCGACCGGCGATAGAATGCCCGCCGACCGGGGCAGATATTCATTAGGAGGAGATTGCCGTTCCATGGCCATGACCGATTTCCAAACCCGGAGCCCCCTGCCCGCATCCCGGCGGACGCCTTTGGCATTGATCCTGGCTGCCGCGATCCTGGCGCCGGGTCTTGCCGGTTGCGTCGGCGCCGCCGTCGGCGCCGGGGCCACCGTGGGCGTCGCCGCCATGGACGAACGCGGGGTCAGCGGCGTCGCGCGGGATTCCGGCCTGGCCACCCGCGTGCGCGGCAAGTGGCTCAACTACGATCTGGAAACCGGCGATACGCTGGCCGTCGATGCGGGGATTTCCGTCTATAACCGGCGCGCCTTGCTGACCGGCACGGTCAAGAACGAAGACCTGCGCGTGACCGCGGTCCGCCTGGCCTGGGAAGTCGAAGGCATCGACGAGGTCCTGAACGAGATCGCGGTCGGTGAAACCTCGGCATCGGACACCGCGCGGGACAGTTGGATTTCAACGCAGCTGACCAGCAAGCTGACCTTCGACAAGGACGTTCAGGCGATCAATTACGTCATCGAGACGGACAACGCCGTGATCTATCTGATCGGCTCGGCCCGCAGCCAGGCGGAATTGGACCGCGTGCTGGGGCATGCCCGGTCGATCTCCCGCGTCCGCGACGTGATCAGCCATGTGAAGATCAAGCCGCCGGAGCCTGAAACCAAACCGGACACGCCGGACAAGAAGGCCGACGCCGCAACCGTCGGCGCGGCGCGGACCTGACCATGGCGGCCGAGGGGATCAACATCGGCGCCGATATCCATGCCCGGCTGACGGCCCTGGGGCAATTGCCGGACGACGCCTTTCCTTTGGGCGAGGCGGCGTTGCTGCTGGCCGCGAGCCGCGAGCCGGGCCTGAACACCGGCCCCTACGAACGCCACCTTGGGCGCCTCGCCGACGAAGTCGCCGAATTGGCCGGTCAAACCAAAGGCGCCGATATCCCGCCGGTGCGCGCACAGCGCGACGCCCTCGTCGAGGTCATCGCCCGGCGCTATGGCTATGGCGGAAATGAAAGCGTGTTCGACGATCTGGACGCCGCCAATCTGGCACGGGTCATCGACACCCGGCGCGGCCTGCCGGTTTCCCTCGGCATCATCTATATGGACGTCTGCGAACGGCTCGGCTGGTCGATGACCGGGATCGATTTTCCCGGCCGCTTCGTCGTGCGGCTTTCCCTGGGCGCGGACCGCATGATCCTGGACCTGTTCGAAGGCGCCAAGGAACTGCACCCGCCGGATTTGCGCGTCATGCTCAAGACAATGGCCGGCGCCGAGGCCGAATTGGACCCCCGGTTCCTGCAGGAAATGCCGGCACGGCGCGTGATCCTGCGCCTGGAAGACAATATCCGCGTGCGCCAGATGCAGGCCGGCGACCTGGCCGCAGCCGCCGACACGCTGCAGGGCATGTTGCTGATCGCGCCCGACGTCGGCCATCTGTGGCGCGAGGCCGGGTTGCTCAATGCGCGGCTCGACCGGATCGCCAACGCGGTCGCGGCGTTGGAGAACTACCTTAAATGCGAGCCGGGCCAGGAAAACGGCTATGAGGCGTCCAAGCTGTTGCAGGAATTGCGCGCGCGGCTAAATTAGCGGGCCGGCCGCCCCTGCCCCGCCCGCCCCGGCCCTGTCCGGGAATTGGGCAACCCATCACCCCGGCCGATCGGAAAGGATTTTCCATGGCGCTTACCGTGGCCATTCAGATGGATCATGTGTCCTCCATCGACATCAACGGCGATTCGACCTTCGTGCTGGCGCTGGAAGCGCTGCGCAGGGGGCATACGTTGCTGCATTACCTGCCGGGGGATCTCGCCTACCGCGACGGCCGGGTCTGGGCCTGGGTCCAGCCCATGGAGGTCCGGCGCGAAGCCGGCAACCATTTCACCCTGGGCGAAAAGTTCCAGATCGACCTGGGCCAGGACACGGACGTTGTGCTGATGCGCCAGGACCCGCCCTTCGACATGGCCTACATCACGGCGACCCATCTGCTGGAGATGATCCATCCGGAGACCCTGGTCGTGAACGACCCGGCCGAGGTCCGCAACGCGCCCGAGAAACTGTTCGTCACGCGGTTCGCCGAATTCATGCCGCCGACCCTGATCGCGACCAACCGCGACGACATCCTGGCCTTCCGCGAGGAACACAAGGACATCATCGTCAAGCCGCTCTACGGCAACGGCGGCGCCGGAGTGTTCCACCTGACGCCGGGGGACGAGAATCTGAATTCGCTGCTGGAAATGTTCACGCAGATGTTCCGGGAGCCGATCATCGTGCAGGCTTACCTCAAGGACGTGCGGGCCGGGGACAAACGGATCATCCTGGTCGACGGCGAAGTCGCGGGGGCGGTCAACCGCGTGCCGGCGGCGGGCGAAAGCCGGTCCAACATGCATGTCGGGGGCAAGCCGGTGAAATCGGAATTGACGGCGCGCGAGCGCGACATTTGCGCCGCCCTGGGCCCGGAGCTGAAGGACCGGGGCCTGATCTTCGTCGGCATCGACGTGATCGGCGATTACCTGACGGAGATCAACGTCACCTCACCGACCGGCCTGCAGGAGATCAACCGATTCGACGGCGCCTGCCTGGAAAGCATGATCTGGGACGCCATCGAGGCGCGGCGTTAGGCCAAAACGACAAAGACGCAAAGGGAGGAAACGATGGCGCTGAAAGAACGCATGGTCGAGGTCACCACCAAGTACGGACGCATGCCCGCCTTCACGGTCTGGCCGGAAAGCGCCGCCGAGGCGCCGGTGCCGGGCATCATCTTCTATATGGACGCGCCGGGCTTCCGCGAAGAGCTTTGCAACATGGCCCGGCGCATCGCCAAGGCGGGGTATTATTGCATCCTGCCGGACATGTATTACCGCCTGGGCACCATCCGCCTGGACAACACCCGGCGCACCGACGCGATGACCGCCGTCTGGCGCGAGGCGATGAATTCGCTGACCAACGCCGACGTCACCGACGACACGGCGGGGCTGCTGAATTACCTGGACGCCCAGGGCGAGGTGGCGCCCGGGCCCGTCGGCTGTGTCGGCTATTGCATGAGCGGGCGCTACGTCACCACCGTGGCCGGGCGGTTCCCGACACGGATCAAGGCATCGGCGTCAATGTACGGCGTCGGCATCGTCACCGATCAGGAAGATTCCCCGCACCTCCTTCTCGATCGGGTCCAGGGCGAGTTGCTGTTCATCTTCGCCGAGACCGACGCCCATGTCCCGCAGCAGGTCGTCACCGATCTGAGGAAGGCGATCAAGAAAACCGGCGTCAAAGCCACCATCGAACAATTGAAGGGCACGGCCCACGGGTTCCAGTTCGCCGAACGTCAGGTCTACACCCCCGTTCAAGCAGAGGCCGCCTGGGACATGATGTTCAAGCTTTGGGATCGCAACCTGAAGAAAAAGCCCGCCGGCCGGGCCCGCAAGTAGCCCCTGAACCGACGTGGTTCCAGCGTACCGATGAAAACCTTGCTTCTCCTCCGTCATGCCAAATCGGACTGGTCCGATCCCTGGCTGGACGATACCGACCGGCCGTTGGCGCCGCGCGGCAAGGCGGCGGCGCCCGTGATGGGACGATACCTGAAGGATAAGGGATTGATCCCCGATCTGGTGCTTTGTTCGACGGCGCGCCGCGCGCAGGAGACCTGGGACCTGGTGGCACCGGAGCTGGCCGTCGACCCGCTTCCGGAAGTGCGCGTCCGCAAGGGGCTTTACGCCGCGTCATCGCCGGCGCTGCTGGCCTATCTTCGGCGCCTGCCCGCCGACGGGGCCTGTGTCCTGCTGATCGGACATAATCCGGAAATGGAAGACCTGGCCCATCGCCTGGCCGGGGGCGGCAAGGCGAAAGCGCTTCGCCGATTGGCCGAGAAGTTCCCGACGGCGGCGCTGGCGGAGCTGCGGTTCGAAGAAGACGCCTGGACGGATATCGGTGAAGGGGACGGCACGCTGCGCCGCTTTGTTCGGCCCCGGGATCTGAACTGACGGCCAAACGGAAACCGGCCCCTTTCCCCGCGCCGGGTTGCGCAGGCAAAGGAGCCGGCCGTCAGGAAGACCCGACCCGGCGAGACACCGGGAATTGCCCGGGGTCAGAAGGTGTATCCGACGCCGAAACCGATGACCCAGGGATCCAGGTCGGTGCTTTTGGCATTTACGGCGCCGTTGTTGGCGCTGATGTCGGTCGATACGAAGACCTTCTTCAAATCGAAGTTGAGCGACCATTTCTTGTCGATCTGGTAGTCGATGCCCGCCTGGAAGGCATAGCCGAATTCGTTGCTGTAAGAGACCTGGCTGACGCTGGCGCCCTTCTTATCGGCGTAAGTGATCGTGTAGTTGATCCCGGCCCCAAGGTAGGGCTTCCACTGGCCGTCCGGATTGAAATGATATTGAAGGGTCAGAACCGGCGGCAAGGCCCAGACCGTGCCGAGATCGAGATCCCCGGAGGTCGAATCCTTCACCTTCACCCGATGCTTGGTCGTCGCCAGGATCAGTTCGGCGGCGATGTTCTTGGTGAAGAAATAGGAGAAATCCAATTCCGGCACGTAGTCGTTGGTGGTGCTGGCGCTGCCGCCGAGGGCGTCGGTGGAACCGTGCGTATCGGTCATGAAGCCGATACCACGCAGACGGACGAGAAGATCGCCGGCTTCACCGGCCCGGGCCGGAGCCGTGGAAATGAGCGCGATAGCAAGGGCGAGAAAACCCAGGAACAGAGACCGCATGATGTGAAATCCTTGAAAGATGTAAAGCGGATCGTGAACCATTCCCCAAGGTCGACGGGCGGACGCTACACCCAGCAGGCAACCGGCGAATTGATGCAAATCAATGGGCGGCGGTGCCGCCGCCGGTAAGTTTCGTTCGATTTTTGCGCGGGGGGTCTTCCACTTCTTCTCGAAAAGGTATTTCCTAGAGATCAAGACTCGGCGCCAGATCGGGTCGATGCGCCGCTGCCCTTTCCAGGGCCGTGCCATATAATCCGCGAGGGAAGAATAAGGACGACGCCTTTAATGGTCGCGCGCATTGCTACCGCCGCCTTCCAGGGAATTGAAGTTCTGGACGTGGATGTCCAGGTTCAGATGGCCGGCGGCCTTCCGGCCTTTTCCGTGGTCGGCCTGCCGGACAAGGCGGTCGCGGAAAGCCGCGAACGCGTCCGCGCCGCGCTTCACGCCATGGGTCTGGCCCTGCCGCCGAAACGGATCACCGTGAACCTGGCCCCCGCCGACCGGCAGAAGGAAGGCAGCCATTACGACCTGCCGATCGCCCTTGCGCTGCTGACGGCGATGGACGTTCTCCCCGGCGATGAAATGACCCGCTACTTGGCCTTGGGCGAATTGGGGCTCGACGGTACGCTGGCCAATGTCGCGGGCGTGCTGCCCGCCGCCGTGCACGCCAATGCCAAGGGACTGGGCCTGATCTGCCCCGCCGGGCAGGGCGGCGAAGCAACCTGGGCCGGCGGGTCGGACATTCTGGCGCCCCGCGACCTGTTGGCCCTGGTCAATCATTTCAAGGGAACCCAGGTTCTCACCGCGCCCGAACACGGCGCGGCGGAAGAGGCCGCGCCCTACCCCGACCTTGCCGATATCAAAGGCCAGGAAACCGCCAAACGCGGGTTGGAAATCGCCGCCGCCGGTGGTCACAACATGCTGATGGTGGGCCCGCCGGGTGCCGGGAAATCCATGCTGGCGCAACGGCTGCCCGGCCTTTTGCCGCCCTTGGCGCCGGGAGAGATTCTTGAAGTCTCGATGATCCAGAGCCTCGCCGGGGAGTTGACCGAGGGGACGTTGTCGCGCCAGCGGCCGTTCCGCGATCCGCACCATTCGGCGTCGCTTCCCGCCTTGGTCGGCGGTGGCATGCGGGTTCGGCCGGGCGAGGTCTCGCTCGCCCACCTCGGCGTGCTGTTTTTGGACGAACTGCCGGAGTTCCAGCGTGCGACCCTGGAAAGCCTGCGCCAGCCGCTGGAAACCGGGCGCGCCGCCGTTGCCCGCGCCAACGCCCATGTCACCTACCCTGCCCGCTTTCAATTGATCGCCGCCATGAACCCCTGCCGGTGCGGCTACCTGAGCGACCCGGCGCAGGCCTGTTCCAAGGCGCCGCGCTGCGCCGAGGATTATCAGAACCGGATTTCCGGCCCGCTTTTCGACCGCATCGATCTGCATCTGGACGTCCCGGCGGTCAGCCCGCTGGATCTCGACCTGCCGCCCGCCGCGGAGGGCACGGCGGAAGTCGCGGCACGGGTCGCGGCGGCGCGGGCGATCCAGTCGGAGAGATATCGGGAATTCCAGGACCAGGGCATCCGCCTGAATTCCCAGGCCGACGGCGACCTGTTGGACCGCGTCGCGCGGCCCGACGAAGCAGGGCGCAAATTACTGGTCGATGCGGCGACGCGCCTGGGCTTGTCCGCGCGGGGTTATCACCGGGTGCTGCGGGTTGCCCGCACCTTGGCCGACCTGGATCAATCCGACGGGGTCACGCGTCTCCATGTCGCCGAGGCCGTTTCATTCCGCCGGGTCGCACCGGGGCGGGGGGCGAGCGCCGCGAATTTCTAGAACCGGGCATGGACCCGAAGGCCGGGCTACTTGGCCTTCAACATCGGCCCCACCGGCTCGCCGCCGACGATATGGACGTGCAGATGCGGGACTTCCTGATGGCCGTTGGCGCCCGTGTTGGCGATCAGGCGGTAGCCGTCGACATCGACGCCCAGCTTTTCCGCGACCAGGCCGATGGCCCGGATATAGGCGACGATTTCGGCCTCGCTGGCCTGGGCGGCGAAGGCGGTCATATCTTCATAGGGGCCCTTGGGAATGACCAGGACATGGATATTGCGCTTCGGCTCGATGTCCTTGAAGGCCAGGACGTGATCGTCCTCGTAAACGGTGGAGCAGGGGATTTCGCCACGGATGATGCGGGCGAAGATGTTGTTCCTGTCGTAAGCCATGGAGGTCCCCTCTGCGTTTAAGTCTCAGCCCTTGTTCAGCCCTTCGGCCGGGAATTTTTTTCCTCGATACCGGATTGGCCGGTGCGCCGGTCGAGTTCGGCCCAGACCTGGTCCGGCGCGATCCCCAGATGCGCCCAAAGCGCCATCAGGTGATAGAGCACGTCGGCACTTTCCTTGACCACCGCGTCGGCGTCGTCGGTCAGGGCGGCCACGGCGGTCTCGACCGCTTCCTCACCGACCTTGCGCGCGATCAGCGGCGCCCCGCCGGCCAGCAGCTTGGCGGTATAGCTGGTGTCCGGATCGGCGCCCTTGCGGCTTTCGATGGTCGCGAACAAAGCGTCCAGGGTATGGGTCATCGGTCCGGTCCTTATTTGATTTCGTCGTCCATGAGGACGGGAGCGCCCAAGGCAAGCGGCCGGACGGCCGCGCCCGCAGGGAAACAAAAAATCATGGCGCTTCATCCATTCTTACAGGAGCGCCATGCGCCAGCATATGCGCCTTGGCCTCCTGAATGGAATAGGTGCCGAAGTGGAAGATCGAGGCGGCCAGCACCGCCGAGGCATGACCCTGGGTGATACCGTCCACAAGGTGATCCAGATTGCCGACCCCGCCGGACGCGATCACCGGGATCGGCACCGCATCGGCGACGGCGCGGGTCAGCGGCAGGTCGAAACCGTTCTTCGTGCCGTCGCGGTCCATGGAGGTCAGCAGGATTTCCCCGGCCCCGAAGTCGGCCATCTTTTCCGCCCAGGAAATGCATTCGATGCCCGTCGGCTTGCGTCCGCCGTGGGTGAAAATCTCGAACCGCCCGCCGTCGGGTGAGGGCTGGCCCGTCTGCGCATCGACCCGTTTTGCGTCGACGGCGACGACGATACATTGCGCGCCGAATTTTTCCGAAGCTTCGCGGACGAAGTCCGGGTTATGGACGGCGGCGGTATTGATCGAGACCTTGTCGGCCCCGGCCAGCAGAAGCTTCCGGATATCCTCCACCGTGCGCACCCCGCCGCCGACGGTCAGCGGCATGAAACATTGTTCGGCCGTGCGCGCGACCACGTCGAAGATGGTGTCGCGGTTCTCGTGGCTGGCGGTGATGTCCAGAAAGCACAACTCGTCCGCGCCGGCGGCGTCGTAGACCCGGGCCTGTTCGACCGGATCGCCCGCGTCGACCAGATCGACGAAGTTGACGCCCTTGACGACGCGGCCTTCGTTGACGTCCAGGCAGGGAATGACGCGTGCTTTCAGCACCTTGCATCCCCCGGCTCAGCCAACAACTCAACAGCCTCTTTGAGGCCGATCTTGCCGTCGTAGACGGCGCGCCCGGAAATGACACCTTCCAACAGCCCGGCGCCCTGCGCCTTCAGGGCCTCCAGGTCGGCCATGGACGACACGCCGCCCGAGGCGATCACCGGGATCGAAACGGCCCGGGCCAACTCGAGGGTGGCTTCCAGGTTGGGGCCCTGCATCACGCCGTCGCGGCCGATATCGGTGAAGATGATGGCGGCGACGCCGGCATCTTCGAAGCGTTTCGCCAGTTCCAGCGCCGTCAGTTCGGAAACCTCGGCCCAGCCTTCGACCGCGACCAGGCCGTCGCGCGCGTCGATGCCGACGGCGACGCGGCCCGGATGGGCCTTGCAGGCAGCCTTGACCAAATCGGGGTCGGTCAGCGCGACCGTGCCCAGGATCACCCGGCGAATGCCGCGCGCCAGCCAATCGTCGATGGTGGCCATGTTGCGAATGCCGCCGCCCAGTTCAACGGGGATATCCAGGGCCGCCAGAATGGCGTCCACCGCCGCTGCATTCACCGGCTTACCTTCGAATGCGCCATTAAGATCAACCAAATGAAGCCATTCACAACCGGCGTCCTGGAACGCGCGGGCCTGTGCGGCCGGATCGTCGTTGAACACGGTCGCCTGGTCCATGTCGCCCTGATACAGGCGCACGCAGTTTCCGTCTTTAAGGTCGATGGCGGGAAAGAAGATCATGGCTTCCAATTCAAGAAATTTTTGATGAGCTTAAGACCGACAGCCTGGCTTTTCTCGGGGTGAAATTGGGTTCCGACCAAATTATCGCGGCCCACGGCGGCGGTCACCGGCCCGCCGTACTCAGTTACGGCCAGCAGATGCGCCGGGTCTTCGGGCACGAAATGGTAGGAGTGAACGAAATAGGCATGATGCCCGTCGGTCAGGCCGGCCAGCACCGGATGGTCATGATCGCCGACGCTGAGCGTGTTCCAGCCCATATGGGGGATTTTCAAACTCTGATCGCGCGGAGTGAGGGCGCGGACTTCGCCGGGAAGCCAGCCGAACCCCGCGTGATCGCCGAATTCCCGGCCCACGGTGGCCATCAGCTGCATCCCCACGCAGATCCCCAGAAACGGCCGCCCCTTGATGATGATGGCGTCTTCGATGGCTTCGGCCATGCCGTCCAGCGCCGCGATCCCGGCCCGGCAATCGCCGAATGCACCGACGCCCGGCAGGATCACGCGATCCGCCTTGGCGACGGCATCCGGATCGTCGGTGACGGTGACATGGTCCATGCGGCCCAGTTCGCCCATCACCCGTTCGACCGCCTTGGCGGCCGAACGCAGATTGCCCGAGCCGTAATCGATAAGTGCGACGGTCATTCTATTCGGTCCTCCGCCCCTTATCCCGCCCGGAATCCGGCGCCCGCCAAATCGCGGGCCAGCACGGGATCGGCGTCGAGATACCGGTAGAGGGCTTCGTCCTCGTCCTGGGCACGGACCGGGCCTTTGTCTTCGAAACCCTGGGCCTCCAGATTCCGGCGGATCATGTCGTTGCCCATCCATCCGATGGCGAGGTAGAGCGCCAGCAACACCGCCGTGCCGGCGGGCGAGCCGGGAAAGAAGAACTCCACGGTCAGGCCGAGGCCCGAAACGATCACGAACAGGCCCAGCGCCGTCCACCACATCCGGTTCCACAGCGCCCAAAGGAAACTGAACAGGAACGCGGGCCAGGAAAACCCTTCCTTGACCAGGCGGACGTCCTTATCCGGGTCCAGGGCATGGCGGCGAATGTGTACGGTGAAAACGCGCATGGGGAACTTCGTTCCGTTGACGAGGGGCGCCCCGGCCGAACAGACGGACGCGACGGGAAAACCTAGAGCGATCCGCCCAACGTGCCTTTGGTCGACGGCACGGCATCGGCCTTGCGCGGGTCGATCTCCATCGCCTCGCGCAACGAGCGGGCGAGCCCTTTGTAGCAGGATTCGACGATATGGTGGTTGTTCTCACCATAGAGGTTTTCCACATGCAGCGTGGCGCCGGCGGCTTGCGCAAAGGCCTGGAACCATTCCTTGAACAGCTCCGTGTCCATGTCGCCCAGCTTCGGCTTGGAAAAATCGACCCGCCAGATCAGATAGGGCCGGTTGCTGAGGTCGATCGCGATCCGCGACAGGGTTTCGTCCATCGGCACGAGGGCCGAGCCGTAGCGCGTGATGCCCTTGCGGTCGCCCAGGGCCTGATTGACGGCCTCGCCGATGGCGATGCCGGTGTCCTCGGTGGTGTGGTGGAAATCGATATGGGTGTCGCCTTCGGCCTCGACCGTCAGGTCGATCAGCGAATGGCGCGACAGCTGCTCCAGCATGTGATCCAGGAACCCGATGCCCGTCGACACGGAATATTCCCCCGTGCCGTCCAGGTTCACGGAAACCTTTATCTTGGTCTCTTTCGTGTTGCGTTCGATGGAGGCCGTGCGCATGGCCGGGAATCCTTTATCTCATGCGGGATGCGGTCTTTTACCAGCGCACCCGCCGTTTACCAACCGTTTGTGTGACAGATGGGATGGCCCGCGGGTGCAAACAATATCGCGCTGCGCAGACAAAAAGGAACGACAACTTTTGGAAAAGATAATATAATACGTGCATTGCCGGGGGGTTTTACAATAACACCGTGTGTATACGCGCCGATCAAGTTCCCGGCTGCCGTAGATGTCGCCTTTCCCTGCCCATCACAGGGTATCGACTCCCATCAGACTCTCGTGTTCACAACAGAGGAGGCTGCGCGGGAAAACGGCCGGACCGGGAACCCGCGCCGAAGACATTATGGATCACCAACCAACCAGCAAATCCGCCGGCATATCCACCGCGCCGGGCGGCTCGACCCAATCTCTAGCCCGCAACCTGATGCGCGGCACGGCGATCGGCCTGTCGGCCTTGATGCTGTCGGGCTGCGTCACCTTTTTCGGCCCGTCGACCAAGGATTTCTCGGACCACGCCACGGCCTGGCCGACGACCGCCGCCAACCAGCAATCGACGGCCGAGGCCCGTTTATTGGAAAGCAAGACCAAGTTCGAAGATTGGCAGGAAGAATACATTCGCGTGAACCGCAGCGGCGCGGGACTGTTGAGCATCCTGGGCCTGGCCGGGGCCGTGGCCGCGGGCTTCGACGCCAGCAAGGATGTTTTGAAAGGCATCGGGTTCGGGGCCGGGGGCGTCGTGACCTTCGAGGAGTTCCTGCAGACCGAGAACGGCGCCACGATCCTGAAGAACGGCCTGAACGCCTTGAGCTGCGCCGAGAAGCTGAAGGACGGCAAGATCGGCGCCGATTCCAATAAGCTCGCCGGCGCCCGGCAAAGCATCCTCAGCCTTCAGGCCGGGCTGGCCCAATCCAGGATGATCCTGACGCAACAAAAATCCCGTCAGTTCGCCAGTATTTCCAGAGCCGACCTGGAATCTCAGGTCCGCTTCGAAGTTCTCGCCGGCCTCGCGGACGAGCGGCTGAAAGGCACGGCCACGGCCTTGAAGGACGCAAAGGACGCCGTCGATACGGTTGCGGCCAATGCCTGGCGGGAGTTGTGGGACGACGTCACCGGCATCCGCAACGAAGTCGTCCAGCAATTGAAGGTCGATGCGGTGGATCTGAAAAAAGTCTACGACCAGGTCAAAGGATCCGTCGACAAGGTCAAGGATACGATCGCCAAATTGGAAGAGGTGGAGAAGAAAGTCGCCCAGCAAGGCGAAGACTTGGTCGCGCAATCCTTGCTCCCGCTGAACATGCTTGAAAACGCCGGGACCTTCGACATGACGCAGACGAAGGCCACGATCAACTCGCTCGCCTCGCCCGGAATAAGAGGCGCCAGCCTGACCACGCAATTGGCGGACGTCTCGAAGCAGGCGGCGGACAGCAGCAGCGACGCCAATCAGGCCGCGACGGAAGAAAAAGACAAGCTGAAGGCCTTCATCAAGCAATGCGAGACCTGACGCGCCCCCTGGTTCGTCCTCCCACCTGACGAGCCCCTTATCCAAACTGGATCGCCCCGGCCGGATTTCCTTCGGCCGGGGCATTTGTTCTCCGCGTTTGTTCGGCCCGGGGGTTGACCTCGACCATTGACCCGACCAACTCGTTGCTTGATCCTCTGGCCGCCGGCCACGCGGCCCGCTATACCCATCCCCGGCATACCAAACCAAAGACGGAAACGGGACGACATGGCAGATAACACCCCTACCTGGCACGGCACGACGATCCTTTGCGTGCGCAAGGGCGACAGCGTGGTTCTCGCCGGCGACGGCCAGGTGAGCCTGGGCGACACGGTCATCAAGGCCAATGCCCGGAAGGTCCGCCGCTTGGGCGACGGCAACGTGATCGGCGGCTTCGCGGGGGCCACGGCCGACGCCTTCACCCTGTTCGAACGCCTGGAAGCCAAGCTGGAACAATATCCGACGCAACTGACCCGCGCCTGTGTCGAGCTCGCCAAGGATTGGCGGACCGACCGCTACCTGCGCCGTCTCGAGGCCATGATGGCCGTGGCCGACAAGGACGTTTCGCTCGTCCTGACCGGGACCGGCGACGTGCTGGAGCCGGAAGACGGCCTGATCGGCATCGGATCGGGCGGCAACTATGCCCTCGCCGCCGCCCGTGCGCTGATCGACCGCGACGACATGGACGCCCGCCAGATCGCCGAACGCGCCATGGGCGTGGCCGCCGAGATCTGCGTCTACACCAATTCAAACCTGACCATCGAGGCCCTATGACCGAGCCCGCCGAAAAGCCCGCCGCCGACACCGAAAGCTACAAGGGCGCCGACGCCGGGGACCAGTTGTCCGCCGGGGCCGCCAGCTTCACCCCGCGCGAGATCGTCTCCGAACTGGACCGCCACATCATCGGCCAGTCCGACGCCAAGCGCGCGGTGGCCATTGCCTTGCGCAACCGCTGGCGCCGTCAGCAATTGCCCGAGAATTTGCGCGAGGAAGTCCTGCCCAAGAACATCCTGATGATCGGGCCGACCGGCGTGGGCAAGACCGAAATCGCACGGCGCCTCGCCAAGCTCGCCCAGGCCCCCTTCATCAAGGTCGAGGCCACCAAGTTCACGGAAGTCGGCTACGTCGGTCGCGACGTCGAACAGATCGTCCGCGATCTTCTGGAAACCGCCATCCACATGACCCGCGAACGCCTGCGCAAATCGGTACAGGCCAAGGCGGAAATGCGCGCCGAGGAACGGGTGCTCGACGCCCTGGTCGGCGAGAACGCCTCGAAGGAAACCCGGGAGACCTTTCGCCGCAAGCTCCGCAATAACGAGCTCAACGACCGTGAGGTCGAAATCAGCGTGTCCGACGCGCCGAACCTGGGCCTGCCGACCTTCGACATTCCCGGCATGCCGGGGGCGCAGATGGGCATGCTCAATCTGAACGACATGTTCGGCAAGGCCTTCGGCCAGCAGCAGAAGCCCAAGCGCATGACGGTGGAAGACAGCTACGGCGTTCTTCTGGCGGAAGAGGGCGACAACCTGCTGGACGACGACAAGGTTTTGAAGGACGCGATCCACGCCGTCGAAAACCACGGCATCGTGTTCCTGGATGAAATCGACAAGATCGCCGCCCGCGCCGAAGCCAAGGGCGGCGACGTCAGCCGCGAAGGCGTGCAGCGCGACCTGCTGCCGCTGATCGAGGGCACGACCGTCGCGACCAAGCACGGCCCGGTCAACACCGACCACATCCTGTTCGTCGCCTCCGGCGCGTTCCACGTCTCGAAGCCGTCGGACATGCTGCCGGAACTTCAGGGGCGCCTGCCGATCCGCGTCAACCTGCGGGCACTCACCAAGGACGATTTCAAACGCATCCTAACCGAGACCGAGGCGTCCTTGCTCAAGCAATACGCCGCCCTGATGGAAACGGAAGAGGTCGACCTGGTCTTCACCGACGACGCCGTCGACGCCATCGCCGACCTGGCGGTGGAAATCAACGAAGGCGTCGAAAACATCGGCGCCCGACGCCTGCACACGGTGCTGGAAAAACTGGTCGAGGAGATCAGCTACACCGCCTCCGAACGCTCCGGCGAAACGGTGACCGTGGACGCCGACTACGTCCGCGAACAGGTCGGCGAACTGGCGAAGAACGCGGACTTGAGCAAATTCATTCTTTGATCACCTGATCCGACCCTGACCCGACCAGCGGATTTTTTGGGTCCCGTCTTGCTGTTACCTGGTCCGATAATTTTTAGGGCCTCAACGGAGAAATTCTTCGAAAGGGATACCTGATTTCCGAAACACCTCCTATAATCGTAATATTATTATATATACAAGTGATAGGAGACTCCGATGGCGTATCGAAAGAAAAACGGCAAAGACACATGGCATTGGTGCCGCAACTGCAGCAACTGGCCAACCAGCGATTACAAAGAACAACAGAGCAAACCAACCAGCGGTGAACTTTGCAACGAATGCAAAGCCAAGGACCGTGATGGCGATTGCACAAAATAGCTCTGCGACTATCGAGACCTAATGCGTCGGTCCGCCGCGCGTTCGCGCGGCGCGGCGGCCGCGGATTTCGGCGATGATCCACTCAACCGTGTCTTCGTCCAACTCGTGGATCAGTTCGGCGAGCAGGTTGGCGAGTTCCGTCGCTTTCGGGTTGAGGCCCGCCGTGTCCACCGTGACGCGAGGGTGGGAGAGGGCGGCCAAGCGTTTAAGCTCGTCCGTTTCTTCCATGCCGAGGGTGAAATAGCCCGCGATCTGCTGCACCAGGCCGGGGCCGGGGCGGCCGCGGTAGCCATGCTCCAGCGCCGAGAAATAGGCCGACGACACGCCCAAATCGCCGGCGAATTGTTTCAGCGTGATCTTGTTCATCTTGCGCAGGCGGCGCACGGCCTGGCCGAAGGGGGTCATTCGCCGGCTCCCTTGTTGCGTTTGAGCAGGATGTAGAGCGCCCCTTCGCCGCCGTGCGACCGGGCGGCATGGTCGAAGGCATGGATCAGGCCCTTGAGCGGCGGCGCGTTGAGCCAGCCGGGCACGGCCCGGCGCAACACGCCGATTTCGCCGCTTTCCCGCGTGCCCTTGCCGGTGATGACCAGCACGCATCTTTTGCCCTGGCCATAGGCGCGGGTGACGAAGCCGATCAGTTCGCGGTGGGCTTCGGTCTGGGTCATGCCGTGCAGGTCGAGGCGGCCTTCGACGGCGACCTTGCCGCGCCGCATGTTGGTTTGCGTCCGCCGGTCCAGACCGGGGGCGGCGCCATGGCTGAGTTCGCGGGCGGCGGCGGGGGTGTCCGGCTGGGGCGCCGCGTCGAGCATGGTCTGGACGTAGGAACGTTTCGGGCCGGCGGGCTTTGCCTTGGCCGGCGGCACGGCGTCAGCCGAGTCCGGAACCGGATGATCGATGCGGGCTTCGCGGCGGGCGAGGGGGGTGACGTCGCGGGTGATCCGCGCCCAAAGGGCGGCGTCGTCTTCGGGTGCCGCGGCGGCCGTCGCCGAGGCGCCCGGGTCCTTTGGCCGCTTATCCGCCATTTTCCCCATCGTCGATGATGACGATATGCAGGTTCTTGGGCCCATGGATGCCGAGGAACAGCACCAGTTCGATATCCGCCGTGCGCGACGGCCCGGTGATCCAGTTGACCGTGCGCGGCATGAAGCGATCCCCACCTTCCGCCCCTTCGCGTTCGGCGCGGAGCCGCGACCAGATGTCTTCGAAGGCACCGGAAATGTCGGACGCGCGCAGCACCGCAATATGCACCGGCGGCAGGTAATTGACCGTGGTCGGGCTTTCGGGGCCGGAGGTGAAAACGAGCGATCCCGTTTCCGCGACGGCGCCGAAGGCATGGCTGACGCCCGCCGTGTCGCCGCCCTGGGCCGGGCCTTCGGAAATGCTGATGGCAGTCCTGTCCCAGGGGGCGGCCTGCAGGCGCGGGTCCGGCGTCATGCGCACGGACGCGGGCAGGTTCTGCGCCGCCAGGTAGTCGGCGACCGCACCCGGCAATTCATCGAGCGACTTCACGCGGGCGACCGTGGCGGAAACGCGTTCGGCCTCGGCCTGGAACCGGTCGGTGGCGGCGGCGCCCGCGTCCTTGCCCCGGACCGGAATGACGTGCCGCGCCTTGGCGGCCAGACGTTCCGCAACGGCGGCACGGCGGGCACCATCGTTCGATTGGGTCAAGGCGGCGCGCAGGTCGCCGAGGATTTGTTCGCGCCCGCTCATGACTTGCTCCGCACGACCGCGCCGACCGGTCCCTTGTGATACTGCGAAATGAAGCTGTCGCCCTGGGGGGCGGGCAGGTCGCGGGGGCCGGTCCAGCCGCCGGCCAGCGGCAAGCGGCGGAAGCCGCCGCGCCGTCGGCCCAAAATGGCGAGCGCCGTCATCACCGGGCCGGTCACGGCGCGGTAAAGCGCCGGGCGCTTGGCGAGCCAGGCCCAGCCCTTCAACGCCCAGCGGCTGGCCGCCGAATTGGCTTTGCGTTCGAACTGTTTCTCCCGCCAGGCCCGCAGCATCTTGGGCAGCGGGATGCGCATGGGGCAGACCGTTTCGCATTTACCGCAAAGGGTCGAAGCGTTGGGCAGGTCGCCCGCTTCGTGAATGCCGATCAGGCCCGGGATCAGCACCGCCCCCATCGGCCCGGAATAGACCCAGCCATACGCATGCCCGCCGATCGCGTGATAGACGGGGCAATGGTTCAGGCAGGACCCGCAGCGGATGCAGCGGAGCATTTCCTGGAATTCCGTGCCGACCAGTTCCGTCCGCCCGTTGTCCAGCAGCACGACGTGATATTCGTCGGGCCCGTCCAGATCGGCGGGCCGTTTCGGGCCGGTGCAGAAGGTGCTGTAGACGGTAATGTCCTGCCCCGTGCCGGAACGCGCGAGCACGCGCAGGACGGTCGCCGCGTCCTCCAACGTCGGGATGACTTTCTCCAAGGACGCGATCACGATATGGACGCGCGGCAGGGAATAGGTCAGGTCCGCGTTGCCTTCGTTGGTGACCAAAACGTTGGTCCCCGTTTCGGCGATCAGGAAATTCGCCCCGGTCAGGCCGACGTCGGCATTGAGGAATTTTTCGCGAAGCTCGCCCCGGGCTTCTTCCAACAGCGATTTGGGATCGTCCAGGTTGCGCGCCGGATCCAAATTCTGATGGGCCTCGCGGAACGTCTCCTCGACCTGGCCTTTGTTCAGATGGACCGCCGGGGCGATGATGTGTGACGGCGGCTCCTTCCGGAGCTGGATGATGTATTCGCCCAAATCGGTTTCGATGGGGGCGACGTCGTTTTCTTCCAGGAAATCGTTGATGGCGATTTCCTCGCCGATCATGGATTTCGATTTGGTCACCGTCTTGGCCCCGACGGAGCGGCAGATTTCCAAGATCTTCTCGCGCGCGTCCTGGGCCGTGCGGCACCAATGGACATGGCCGCCGGACTCGGTCACGCGGGCTTCGTATTGTTCCAGATAAAGATCGAGGTGTTCCAGCGTGTGGTCCTTGATCGCCTTGGCCGCGTCGCGCAATTGATCGAATTCGGGCAGGCGATCGATGGCTTCGGCGCGGCGCAGGGGAAAGCCTTCGCCCAGGCGCGTCAGCGCCGCCGCCAACTGATCGTCGGCCATGGCGGTCTTGGCGTTGGATTTGAAGGTCCGGGTTTGCGATTCCATCAGCCGCCCCCGTCGCCCGTGTCGCCGTCGCCGATGGCGGGGCTGTCGGTCATCCCGGCCAGAACCTCGGCGACGTGGCGGACCTGCACGTCCGACCCCCGGCGCTTCAGCCGCCCGGCCATGTTCATCAGACAGCCCAAGTCCCCGGCGAGCAGGAGGTCGGCCTCGGTCTTCAGAATATCGTCGGTCTTGGCATCGACCATCTTTTCGGAAATGTCCGGGTACTTGACGCAGAACAGGCCGCCGAAGCCGCAGCAGGTTTCCGGGATGGCGCCTTCGACCAGTTTCAGGCCGCCGACCTTGGCCAGCAAATCGCGGGGCTGCGTCTTGATGCCGAGCTCACGAAGGCCCGAACAGGAATCGTGATAGGTCGCCGTCGCGGCCAGATCCGGCGGCGCAATCTCGGCCTTCAACACGTCGGCGAGGAAACTAACCAGTTCATGGGTCTTGGCGGCCAAGGCCTCGGCCCGCGCCTTCCATCCCGCGTCGCCGTCGAACAGGCGGGGATAATGGTGGGAAATCATCCCGGCGCAGGAACCGGACGGGGCGACGACATAGTCGAAGCCTTCGAACACGTCGATGACGTTCTTCGCGATGTCGCGGGCATCGGTGCTGTCGCCGGAGTTATAGGCGGGCTGGCCGCAGCAGGTCTGGGCCTGCGGCACCTCGACCTGACAGCCGGCGTCCGTCAGCAGCTTTACGGTCGCGAAGCCGACGCTGGGCCGCATCAGATCGACCAGACAGGTCGCGAACAGGCCGACGCGCGGGCCCGAAGGGGTGGGGGATGTATCCTCGGTCATGGTCCGGGAAGAATGGTCGGTTCGCCGGTGAATGACAAGCCGGTTAAACCCCGGCGCGGGGTCCGGTGCCCTGTGTCAGCTGAGCGGTTTGCGCGGCAGCAGCAGGTAATAGATCCCGGCTTCGTTCATCAGGCCGGCGCGGGCTTCGGCCTCGGGCCCGAAGCCCCAGAACACGTCGCCCCGCACCACGCCCTTGATCGCCGACCCCGTATCCTGGGCGACCATCATACGGCGCAGCGGCCTCTGGTTCTTGGGATCGAGCGGGTCCGTCGTGACGACCCAAAGCGGCAGGCCCAGCGGCACGAACTTGGGATCGACGGCGAGCGAGCGGCCCGGCGTCAGCGCGATACCCATCGCGCCCTTCACCACCGGGTCCTTTTCGACCCGGAAGAAGATGTAGGACTTGTTCTTGACCATCAGCTGTTCGGCGGCCAACGGATTGGCCTCCATCCAGGCCCGCAAGGACGGCATGGTCACGTCTTCGACCTTCATCACGCCCTGGGCGACCAATTCGCGGCCGATCGAGGTATAACGATGGCCGTTGCGGCCCGAAAAGGCGAGACGCACGAAACTGCCGTCCGGCAGCAGAATGCGGCCCGATCCCTGGACATGCAGGAAGAACAGATCGATGGCGCTGTCGACCCAGAGCAATTCCAACTGGCGGCCGCGCAGGGCGCCTTCGAGGATTTCCTTGCGGTCGAAATAAGGGCGCAGGTGATCGCCGACCATGCGCCCGGCCAATTGTTCGCCGTCGCGGTCCGGATCGAAATCGCCCAATTCCACCACCACGATATCGCGCGGCCGGGCATGGACGGGGTGGCGGTAGCGGGCATCGGGACGCCAGCTGCCGCGCAGCAAAGGCTCGTAATAACCGGTGAACTTGCCGACAGGCTTCTGCGCATCGCGGACGCTGAACGGGCGGAAGCTGCGTTCGATGAAGAACTGCAGCTGCGCCGCGCTTTTGGTGTCGATCTGCGCCGCCTCGGCACAGATGCGCTGCAGGTCGCCCATGGTGCCGTGTTCGGCGTAATAGCCCAGCATCTGGTCCGCCGGTTTCTTTGCGATCGCCGGGCAGGATTTCAGGAAGGCGCCCAAGGCGTCGGGCAACACGTCGGCCCGCCAACCGGGCAGGGTATCGAATTCAGCGGGCTCCAACACCATCTGCGGCTCGGCCTCGGGCGGCGCCTGATAATCACCGGCGGGGACGATTTTCTGAATGGCGCCGCAACCGGCAAGCAGGCCCGACGCGGCGACGGCCAGGGCCAAGGCCCCGATACGAAACCGGCTGCGGATCGGACGATGTCGGATGGAAAGCCCCCCCATGGGCCGCCTAATCGGCGCTATGGGTGGCGACCAGGGTCCAGTTGGGGTCGCGGGCCTTGGTGTCGCGGGCGAAGGTCCAGAAATCGGTCACGGTGATGACTTCGTTCGGATTGCCTTCGGCAACCTGGCCTTCGGCGTCGCGCGTCACATTGACCTGTTCGGTGACGAACTTGACCGTGACGTTGGCGACGCGGCCTTCCATATAGGCCTCGACGATATCCGCCGACTTGAACCCGACCAAAGTGTCTTCGACCATCATGCCTTCTTCCTCGCGGTCGCGGATCGCCGCTTCGAAATCGGCGTAAACGCCGTCGTCGAGCAGGTTCTTCAACGTCCGCACGTCGCCGGAGGCGAAGGCGTCCAAGATCATTTCGAACGCCACGCGGGCGCCGGCCTGGAATTCGTCCGGTTGGAAATCGGGGTCGGCGATGCGGATCTGCACCAGGCCGTTATCGACCGTGCCGTCCTTGGCGAAGGCGCCGGCGCCGTCACCCATGGCCGCGTCATCGTCCGCATCCGATTGGCGGTCGGGCAGGGGGATGACCTTGTTGTCCTGTTCCGCCGTCTCGCCCGGAGGCGCCGGTTTGAACGGATCGCGATGGCCGCTGCCGTCGTTGCCGTCGCGGCGGCCGAGCACGCTGCGCAGGCGCAGAACGAAGAACGCCGCCACCATGGCGATGAGAATGATGTCGATAAATTGGAATCCGCCGCCCATGTGTGAATTCGGACCTTTTGTTTGCGCCTCCGGCGGGCCGTTCCGAACCCCAATGGGTCGGCGCCGTTTGGTCAGGAGGCCGGGGTGCCGTAGGCGGCTGGACCCGCCATGGGTACCCGTGGTTTAAGATCGTTCGCGACCCTTGTCGGCAAGGTTAACGGCTCGCCGGGTTCAGGTCCAGAAAAGCTGCGGGCTGCCGCCCGCCTGGGCCGACGCCGACTTCCTGCCTATATATGGCGTTTCGGGGCCGTCGTCGGCTGGCCCAGACATAATCGTAATCAAGGGGAAGTACAACCCGTGGCCCTTCTTATCCTGTTGCTTTTCATCGCCGTTCCGGTGATCGAGATCGCCCTGTTCATCCAGGTCGGCGGCGTCATCGGCCTGTGGTCGACCATCGGGGTGGTCATCCTGACCGCGATGCTGGGCACGGCGCTGCTGCGTCACCAGGGGCTGGATACCCTGCGCCGGGTTCAGGAAAGCCTGGCCGAAAACCGAATGCCGGTGGTCGAAATGTTCGACGGTCTCTGCCTGGTGATGGCGGGGGCGTTGTTGCTGACCCCCGGGTTCATGACCGACGCCTTCGGGTTTTTGTTGTTCGTGCCGCCGTTTCGCGCGGCCGCCGCCCGGGCCATCGGCCGATATATCGTGACCCATGGTCAGGTTCACGTCTCGACCGCCGGGATGAGCGGCGGGCCGCAGGACGATCCGTTCTCAGGCCCCCGTCACCGGCCCGGCCCGGGCGGCGGGCCGGTCATCGACGGAGACTTCGAAGAAGTCGATCCCGAGACCGAAACGCCTGATCGCGACAAGGTCGAGGACGCGCGGAAACCCAAGCCCGGCGGCAGCGACGGCGGCCGCCCATAATGCCAGGGCAGCCTAGGCGGTTGTCCCCCTTCACGATCCATGCTAGCAGCTTAGCGCCTTTCACACGGAGACGATCATGAGCGAAGAAATCACGCCCGACATTGGCGGAAACGTCCAGGACGGCGATCAGGTTCCCCTGGTCATCCACGGACAGTACATCAAGGACTTGTCCTTCGAAGTTCCAGGCGCCCCGCAGGTCTTCATCGAAGCCCCCCAGGGCCAGCCGGAAATGTCCCTGAACCTTGACGTCCAGGTCGAAGGTATTTCCGAAGAGGTCTTCGAAGTCATTCTGGACATCAAGGCCGAAAGCAAGATCGGCGGAAAGCTCGCCTACATCATGGAGCTTAAATATTCCGGTCTGTTCACCTTGAAGGTACCGGAACAGCACCGGGCCCCGATGCTGTTCGTCGAATGTCCGCGTCTGATGTTCCCCTTCGCCCGCGCGATTCTGGCCGATGTGACACGCGACGGCGGGTTCCAGCCGCTCATCCTGGGACCGGTCGATTTTGCGTCCTTGTTCGAGCAAAACGTCGACAAGCTGCGCGGTCAGGTCGAAGGCGCCCAAGGCGACGCCTGATCAACGGGGCGGCCCCGATCCGGCTTATTGCGTCCAGACGGGGTCGTTCAGTTTTTCCAGAAAGGCCTGATGGGCCGCTTCTTCTTCCGCGAGCGGCGCATGGGTGCGCGGCGGCCGGACGACCTTTTCCACGGCGACCGCTTCCGCCTGGATTTCCGCCGCCAATTCCAGATCGGGCTGCCGCCCGCCGATCAATTCCAGATAAACCTCCGCCAACAGACGGGAATCCAACAGCGCGCCGTGGAGATCGCGGTGGGTGTTGTCGATCTGAAACCGCTTGCAAAGCGCATCCAGGCTGGCCCCCGCGCCCGGGAATTTCTTACGCGCCATCGAAACCGTATCGACCGCCTGCGACATCGGGATCGATGGCCGCTTGAGCCGCGCCAGTTCGGCATTGATGAAGCCCATGTCGAAGGACGCATTGTGGATCACCAAGGGGGCGTCGCCGACGAAATCGACGAAGGCGTCCGCGACGTCGGCGAAAACGGGATGGCCCGACAGGAACTCTTCGGACAGGCCATGAACGCGGAAAGCTTCCGCCGGCATGTCCCGTTCCGGATTGACGTACTGATGATAGGTCCGGCCCGAGGCCACGTGGTTGACCAGTTCGACGCAACCGATTTCGACGATGCGATGCCCGCTTAGGGGGTCGAGCCCCGTCGTTTCCGTATCCAGAACCACTTCCCGCATGGCTGTCTCCTTTACGCCGCGATCCCTAGACCGCGGATGACCAATGGCGGGACGGCGCCCAGATCCGTCCGTTGTATGTTCGGGTCAGTTTGACGATCCGCTGAATATGCTTCAAGGCCGGATATGCCCCGATGCCCGTATCGACGGCGAAATCGGCGAGCCATATTTTTTCCCGCGCCGGGATCTGGCGGGCCAGCACCGATTGAAAGCGGTCCTCGGTCATGCCGGGCCGCGCCAGCACGCGGCGGCGCTGGATCGCATCGCGGCAATGAACCACGACCACCGCGTCGCAGCGGACATCGCCGCCCGTCTCGAACAACAACGGGATATCGAGCACGACCAGCGGCGTGCGCCGCCGGGCATGGGACGCCAGGAACCGGCCTTCGGCGCGGCGGACCTTGGGGTGCAGGATCGCTTCCAACTTCTTCAGGGCAGCGTCATCACCGAGAACCTTGGCGCCCAGCGCCTGACGATCGACCGCGCCGTCCTTGACCACGCCCGGAAACGCCGCATCGACCTCGGTCACCGCGGCGCCGCCTTTTCTCATCAACGCATGGACGGCAGCATCGGCGTCATGCACCGGCACGCCCAAACGGCGGAACCGGGTCGCCGCCCAGGTCTTCCCCATGCCGATGGAACCGGTAAGGCCAAGAATGAACATTCCGCCGCTCGCTCCGCTCAACCGCCCGCGAGATTTTCAAGAATGCGGGCGCGCAGATCAGGCGTGACCTTTGGGGCGACGCCGAACCAGGCCTCGAACCCGGGCCGCGCCTGATGCAGCAACATGCCGAGACCGTCGACCACCGGATTGCCGCGCGCCGCCGCCGCCGCCAGCACGTCCGTTTGCAGGGGTGCGTAAACGATATCGTTGACCAACGCCGCGGCCGGCAGGGCGTCCAGCGAAATATCCAACGGCGCCTTGCCGGTCATGCCCAGCGTCGTCGTGTTGACCAGAAGATTGGCGCCCGCCAGGACCGCCGCGCGATCATCCCAATCCCACACCGTTAGGGGGCCGCCCAGGTCGGCCGCGATTTTTTCCGCCCGCGCGCGGGTTCGATTGACCAGGATAATCTCCGGCGCGCCGGCGTCGATCAAGGCAACGGCCACGGCGCGCGCCGCCCCACCGGCGCCCAGCACGACCGCCGGACCGCCGGCAGCATTCCATTTCGGCGCCCCCGCCTTAAGGTTTTCAAGAAAGCCGAACCCGTCCGTATTGGTACCGGTCAATTTGCCGTCGTCCCCGACGACGATGGTGTTCACCGCACCGATCCGCCGCGCCAGGGCATCGGCCTCATCGACGGCAGCCAGGGCCGCTTCTTTATGGGGGACCGTAACGTTGACCCCGCGAAAACCCATCTTCGGCAGGGCGGCCAGGACCTCTGCGAAATTCTCGGGTGCGACGGCCAACGGAAGGTAAGCGCCGTCGATGCCCAGGCTGTCCAGCCAATGGCCATGCAGCATGGGCGACAGGGAATGCGCCACGGGCCAACCCATGACGCCCGCCAGTTTCGCCGCTCCGGTCATGTTCATCGTCTCATCCTTAAATTCCCAGGCCGGTCACGAAAGCAATCCCGTCACCGTCAGGTCCTGTTCCCGAAGCGCCGCCAGCAGCGGCAGCAAGGGCAGGCCGAGGATGGTAAAATAGTCGCCTTCGATGCGTTCGAACAACTGCGCACCCAGGCCTTCCAACTGATAAGCCCCGACAGAGGTCAGGACGACTTCACCCGCCCGAGCGAGATAATCGTCGATGGCCGCGTCGTCCAAGGGATGCATGGTCAAGACGGCCTGATCCGTGTGACGCCACAAGGTCTCGTCTCCGCACCGGATCACGGCACCGCAAATCAATCGATGCTCCCGTCCAGCAAGCCGGCGAAGCGTCGCGGCGGCCCCCGCCATGTCTGCCGCTTTGCGCAGGCTTTCCCCGCCGACGTCCAACATCTGATCGCAAGCAACGACAATCGCACCCGGATGACGGGCCGCAACCAAGGTCGCCTTGGCCTCGGCCAGTTCCAGCGCCGTCGCCGGGGTGTCCAATCCGCGCAGGCGGCAATCGGCTTCGATTGCCGGTTCATCCAGGTCGGCTGGATCGACCTTCGGATCAAGTCCCGCGCCGGTCAGAAGGGTCCGACGGACGCGGCTGCCGGATGCGAGAACCAGATTTGACGATGCGGCCTGTCCGGTCACGTCAGCGGGCCGGGGGACTCGCCCCGGCGGCGGCTCAACAACTGAATGACGTTGGCGGCCGTTTCCTCGATCGATTTCCGGGTCACGTTGATGACCGGCCATTCGTATTTGGCGAAGACGCGGCGGGCTTCGGAAATTTCCTTCGACACCATGTCGAGATCGACGTAGTCGGTGTTTTCGTCCTGATCGAGAAGGCGCAATCGCTGGCGGCGGATTTCGACCAGCCGCCGCGGGTCCTTCGTCAGGCCGACGACCAACGGGTTCTTCAATTTATAAAGGTCGTCGGGCAATGGCACGCCGGGCACGAAAGGCACGTTCGCCGTCTTGAGGCCCCGGTTGGCGAGATAAACGCTGGTCGGGGTTTTCGACGTACGCGAAACGCCGACCAGAACCACGTCGGCATCGTCCAGGTCCCAGGTCGATTGCCCATCGTCGTGGCTCAGCGCGAAATGCATGGCCTCGATCCGGTCGAAATACTCGGCATCCATCTGGTGTTGGCGGCCGGGCCGGGCGCGGGCCTTGGCATTGAAGTAAGCGCCCATGGAACCCAGCACCGGATCAAGCACAGGAATATGCGGCACCATCAGCCGGCGGCAACCGTCTTCCAATTGTTTGCGCAGGTCTTCATGAACCAAAGTGTAAAGCACCATCCCCGGCTGTTCGCGGACAACGCCCAGAACCTGATCGATCAGTTCCGGGCTTCGGACCATGCTCCACATATGTTCATGGGCATCGACACCATCGAATTGGGCCAAGCAGGCGCGCGCGACCATGCTGACGGTCTCGCCGGTCGAGTCGGAAATCAGATGCAGATGGAATTCCTTCACGGTCGGGAAAACTCCGGCAAAACCTTTGTATGAAATCGGGGATACTTGGGGATAACCGACATGGTTTGGGGACACCCCGGTTTTCCCACCCGAAGGCCGTCCATGGATACACAGGGGGGCAGCGCCTGTAAAACATAATCCCGCCCTTTTGCGAACGGTGACAACCGGAAAACCGGCGTCATTTCATGCCCTTTTTCCCCAGGTTTCGAAACGGCAGATCGACCGGCCAGAGAGCCTATGAATCCGCCGATCCTTTTCGTCTGTCCCGGGATGATGCACAACCTGTCCGGCCCTCCGATCGGTTGTTTCAGAAGAGTCGGGATAACCTGTTGATGCATTTGATCCCCGACATTCCACCCCCCTACTACAACATCAATTTTCTTTAAAAGACTTGTTTAATTGAATAGGTAGGACGCGTGTCTATCCTGGCAATCGGTCGGGATCGTCGACCAGAATTAGTCTAGAGGGGGTGAGTGAATGCATCCTTGGAAGACTTGAACAGGAGACATCGTGCCCGTGCGTGCCTTTCTTGAACCTTTCTCCGGTAAGACCCCGGCGACGCCGCCGGTCTGGTTCATGCGCCAGGCCGGACGGTACCTGGACGAATACCGGGCGCTTCGCAAGACGGCGCCGAATTTCCTGAATTTCTGTTACACGCCGGATCTGACGGTCGAGGCGACGTTGCAGCCGATCCGCCGGTACGGCTTCGACGCGGCGATCCTGTTCTCCGATATTCTGGTGATCCCCGATGCCCTGGGTCAGAACGTGCGGTTCGAGGAAGGGGTCGGTCCGTTGCTCGATCCGGTGACCGACCGCGCCGGTATCGATACCTTGACGCCGGACGGCGTGTTGGACCATCTGGCGCCGGTGTTCGAAACGTTGACGCGCCTGCGCCGGGAGTTGCCGGACGAGACGGCCTTGATCGGTTTCGCGGGGTCGCCCTGGACGCTGGCGTTCTACATGGTCGAAGGCCGGGGCGGGGTCGACGGCGGCAAGTTGAAACGCATGGCCTACGGCGCGCCGGACGATTTCCGGGCGCTGATGACGAAATTGGAAGACTCCCTGGTCGCCTATCTCTGCCGTCAGGTCGAGGCCGGTGCCGAGGTGTTGCAGCTGTTCGACAGCTGGTCCGGCATTGCCGACGAGACCTTGTTCGAACGCTGGATCGTCGAGCCGACGGCCCGCATCGTCGCCCGGATCAAGGACGTTCACCCGGATGTGCCGATCATCGGCTTCCCCCGCGGTGCCGGGGTGATGGTGGCGGATTATGCGATGCGGACCGGCATCAACGGCATGTCGGTCGATAGCCAGGTGCCGCTGTCCTGGGCGCGTAAGGCGATCGGGCCGGAAGTCGTCCTGCAGGGTAACCTGGACAATCAGTTGTTGGTGACCGGCGGGGATGAAATGGATGCGGCCGTGCGGCGGATCAAACGCACGATGACGGGGCGTCCGTTTATCTTCAATCTCGGGCACGGTATCCTGCCGATGACGCCGCCGGAGAACGTCGCGCGGGTGTTGGACGTGTTGCGCGGCCCGGACGGCGGAGAGGATTAGAGTCGATGGCGGGCAAGCGGGCGGTGGTTCTGTTCAACCTGGGCGGTCCGGACGGGCCCGACGCGGTAGAACCGTTTTTGTTCAATCTGTTTTCCGACCCGGCGATCATCAGCCTGCCCAATCCGCTGCGGTGGTTCATTGCCAAGACGATCAGCCGGAAACGGGCACCCATCGCGCGGGAGATTTACGGCAATATCGGCGGACGGTCGCCCTTGGTGCCGGAAACGGAAGCCCAGGCATCGGCGTTGGAAAGCCTGTTGAACGGCCCGGGTAAGCCGGAGACCAAGGTCTTCATCTGCATGCGGTATTGGCATCCGATGAGTGCCGAGACGGCCAAGGCCGTTGCCGATTTCGCGCCCGACGAAGTGATCGAACTGCCGCTTTATCCGCAATATTCAACAACGACTTCGGCGTCGTCCTTGAAGGATTGGCGGAAGGCGGCGAAATCCGCCGGCGTGACGGAGAAGATGCGGGCAGCCTGTTGTTATCCGACGGCGCCGGGTCTGATCGCCGCCGAGGCCGATCTGGTCGCGGCGGGGATCGAGGAAGCGAAAGCGGTCGGCACGCCCCGTGTCTTGTTTTCGGCCCATGGCCTGCCGAAGAAGGTGATCGCCAAGGGTGATCCCTATCAGTGGCAGGTCGAGCAAACGTCGGCGGCGGTTGTTGCCGAACTGCATGCGCGGGGGATCACCGATTTCGATCCGGTGGTTTGTTACCAGAGCCAGGTCGGTCCCCTGGAATGGATCGGCCCGGCGACGGAGGATGAGATCAAACGGGCGGGTGCCGACAAGGTGCCGTTGGTCGTGGTGCCCATCGCCTTCGTGTCGGAGCATTCCGAGACCCTGGTCGAGTTGGATATCGAATACCGCGAGGTTGCGGACCACGCGGGTGTACCGGCCTACCACCGGGTCGCGACGGTCGGCACGGCACCGGCTTTTATCGCGGCCTTGGCCGAGATCGTAGAGGGCGCGTCCGGTCCTGGGGCACGGACCTGTCATCCGTCGGGAAGCCGGCTGTGCCCCGCCGAATGGGGCAAGTGTCCGGCGGCGGGCTGAGGAATAAGGGATCGATCCGATGGAACTGTCCGGCGACGCCTATCTCTGGATCAAGGGCCTGCACGTCATCAGTGTCATCGCCTGGATGGCGGGGCTGCTCTATCTGCCCAGGCTTTACGTCTATCACGTCGATGCCGAGCCGGGATCGGACAAGTCCGAGACCTTCAAGATCATGGAACGGCGGTTGATGCGGGGTATTCTGAACCCGTCGATGATGGCGTCGGTGATTTTCGGCCTGATCATGGCCTACGATTCAAGCCCCGCGATCTGGCAGGCCGGATGGTTTCACGCGAAACTGACGGCGGTGATCGCGATGCTGGTGATGCATGTGTTTTGCGGCAAATGGCGGCGTGCCTTCGCCGAGGATCGCAACACCCATTCCGGCCGGTTCTACCGGATCATGAACGAGGTGCCGGCGGTGTTGATGGTGGTCATCGTCCTGATGGTGATCGTTCAACCGTTCTAGTTCGTTCGGCTTTGCGGAAAACGTCAAAGGAACGGAACAAAAAGTTCAATTGACTTGATTTTCCGCTTTCGTTAATCATCGCTTCATGCCGACGCGGACGGCATCCCGCCAAATCCAGGGTCTGGACCAACGTCCGGTTTTCTTGAAGACCCCGAACCATTCGAACACGAACGAATAATCCGGAAACCAATCCGGCGTTTATCCCGGCCCTGGCGCGTCCGAAGTCTAGCAATGGCCCCCGCCGAGCATCCCGGTATGAAGGGGCCCGCGACCGTCGGCTGCCTGCCTCGCCGCTTCCACCCCGGCAATACCGTACGCCAGGCTTTACCTTCTCCCCATTCCATCCCTCCCTGTCCTTCCCATCGACCGATCAGGCCACAGAATGAATCTCAAGGAACTGAAACAGAAATCCCCCGCCGACCTTCTGGCTTATGCCGAAGAGTTGGAGATCGAGAACGCGAGTTCCCTGCGCAAGCAGGACATGATGTTCGCGATCCTGAAACAGCTTGCCGATAACGACGTCGCGATTTTCGGCGACGGCGTGCTCGAAGTGCTGCAGGACGGGTTCGGGTTTCTGCGCTCGCCCGAAGCCAACTATTTGCCGGGCCCCGACGACATCTACGTTTCGCCCAGCCAGGTGCGGCGCTTCGGCCTGCGTACCGGCGATACGGTCGAAGGCGAGATCCGCGCGCCCAAGGAAGGCGAGCGGTATTTCGCCCTGTTGAAGGTGAACCAGATCAACTTCACCGATCCCCAGGCGGTGCGCCATCGCATCAACTTTGATAACCTGACGCCGCTTTACCCGGACGAGCGCCTGATCATGGAGATCGAGGATCCGGACCTGAAGGACCCGACCTCGCGGGTCTTGGACCTGATCTGCCCGATCGGTAAGGGCCAGCGTGCCCTGATCGTCGCACCGCCGCGCACGGGTAAGACGGTGATGCTGCAGAACATCGCCCATTCGATCGCCCGCAATCATCCGGAATGCTATCTGATCGTCCTTCTGATCGACGAACGCCCGGAAGAAGTGACGGATATGGACCGTTCGGTGAAGGGCGAGGTGATTTCCTCGACCTTCGACGAACCCGCCACCCGCCACGTCCAGGTCACCGAAATGGTTCTGGAGAAAGCCAAACGCCTGGTCGAACACAAGAAGGACGTTGTGATCCTGCTGGATTCCATCACCCGTCTGGCCCGTGCCTACAACACCGTGGTCCCTTCATCGGGCAAGGTGCTGACCGGTGGTGTCGACGCCAACGCGCTGCAGCGCCCGAAACGGTTCTTCGGCGCCGCGCGGAACATCGAAGAAGGCGGGTCTTTGACCATCATTTCGACCGCGCTGATCGATACCGGTTCGCGCATGGACGAAGTCATCTTCGAAGAATTCAAGGGCACCGGTAACTCGGAAATCATCCTGGACCGCAAGCTGTCGGACAAACGCGTCTGGCCGACCATCGACATCACCAAGTCCGGTACCCGGAAAGAGGAACTGCTGGTCGAGAAGGGCGTTCTGGCGAAGATGTGGGTCCTGCGCCGGATCCTCATGCCGATGGGCGTCACCGACGCCATGGAATTCCTGCTCGGCAAGTTGAAGGACGCCAAGACCAACAACGACTTCTTCGACTCGATGAACTCTTAGATTTTTGCCTCAGGCGCCGGCGCGCGCATCCGCGCGCGTGGGCTCGCTTCGCTGACGCTACGCGGGGCCTCAATGGCCCTTGTCCGAATGAAAAACCCCGGTGGAGCGATCCACCGGGGTTTTTTTGGCTGATGCCGGACGATCTTACGGAATGATCACGGACGAACCGGTGGTCTTGCGGCCCTCCAAATCCGTATGGGCCTTGGCCACGTCGGCCAGGGCGTATTCCTGGTTGATGTGGATTTTGACCGTGCCGGAGGTCACCGCGTCGAACAGGGCGTTGGCTCCCTCGGCGAGGATTTCCGGATTGCGGGTATGGGTCGCCAGGGTCGGGCGGGTGACGTAGAGAGAGCCCTTGCCGCCGAGAATCGCAGGCGCGAAGGGGTCGACCGGACCCGACGCGTTGCCGTAGGTCGCCAACACGCCGAAGGGACGCAGGGAATCCAGGGACGGCATGAAGGTCGCCTTGCCGACGCTGTCATAGGCCGCGGCAACGCCTTCGCCGCCCGTGTATTCGCGGGCTTTCTCGGCGATGTCTTCTTCCGAGTAGTTGATCGCATAAGCCGCACCGGCGGCCTTGGCGATTTCGGCCTTCTCGGCCGAACCGACGCAGCCGATGACGACCGCGCCCAGCGCCTTGCCCCATTGGCAAAGGATTTGGCCGACACCGCCGGCGGCGGCATAGACCAGAACGGGGTCGCCCGGCTTCACCGGATAGGTGCGATGGAGAAGATAATGGGCGGTCAGACCCTTCAACATCATGGCGGCGGCGGTCTTGTCGTCGACGGCGTCAGGCAGCTTGACGGCTTTCCAGGCCTCGACGCAGCGGGATTCCGTATAGGCCCCTTTGATCATGCAATAAGCGACGCGGTCGCCGACCTTCTTGTCGGTGACGCCCTCGCCGACCGCTTCGACGACGCCGGCGGCTTCCATGCCGACGATGTCGGGGAAGCTCTCTGCCGGGTAGAGGCCGGTACGCTGATAGACGTCGATGAAGTTCAGGCCGATTGCGGTCTGCTTGATCTTGATCTGGCCGGGGCCGGGATCGCCGACTTCGACGTCTTCGTATTTGAAGACCTCGGGGCCGCCGTTTTCATACAAGCGAATTGCTTTCGTCATTCGGGAAATCCTCCGGTTGGGGTCGGCGCGGCGGATAGGGTGCCGGGCGACCTCTTGTCTGGGGTTTGGTTTGTGTGGGGCCATCTTGGTCATGGGCGGGCCATCGGGCAAGGGCCTTCGCGCGGCGAATGGAAAGAGAGATGCGTGGGCGGCGCGGATCAGATCAGGGTGGCGCCTTCGAGGCGGAGCAGGGCCCGTTTGGTTTCGATGCCTTCGCCGGCTGAATACCCGGTCATTCGTCCGCCGGCACCGGTGACGCGGTGGCAGGGGATGAGGATGGGGATCGGATTGGCGCCGCATGCTCCGCCGACGGCGCGTGCGACGCCGCCGATGCGCTGGGCCAGTTCGCCGTAGGTTTCGGTCCGGCCATAAGGAATTTCCGACATGGCCTGCCAGACCCGGTGCTGGAAGTCGGATCCGGCGGGGGCGATCGGCAGGTCGAATGTTTCAAGATGACCGTCGAAATATGCCGTCAATTGCCGGGTCGCGTCGTTCAGGAGGGGCGACGAACGGGAGGCGGGCACGCGGCCCCATTCCAGGGCGATGATCGCGCCGTCTGTTTCGAAGACGGTCAAAGGCCCGACAGGCGAATTCATCGAGGTATAGAAATCGGCCATGGCGGGGTGTCTCCGGCTGGGGCTTAGGTTTGCGCCGAGAGGGCCTGGCTGAGGGCGGTCTGGTCGGTGATGGGGAGGGAGCATGTCTGGCCGACGCAGACATAAGCGGCGGCGGTGCCGTCGACCGGACCTTTGCCGAGGGCGGGATGGCTTGGGGGCAAATCGCTGCCGTCGGTGGTTCGGTTGAGAACCAGGCGGGGGTGTCCTGAGGCGAGGGCGGCATCGATCAGCGCGTCGGCGGCCTCTCCCGTCCCGGCGACGGTGACTTGCACGGCGGCCTCGAGGATTTCGAAACCGGTCAGGAATGTCGGTTGGTGGGCGAGCTGCGCGGGCTCTTCAGGCGTGAGGGAGGCGATCAGGGCGTCGGCCCGGTCGCGGTAGGAACTGTCGCCCGTGACGAGATGCATGCGGGCGAGAACTTCCAACATGGTGCCGTTCCCGGCGGGGACGGCGTTGTCGTGGACAGGTTTTGACCGCGTCAGGAGGTCCGGGGTGTCGTCGGCGGCCATGAAATAACCGCCGTTCGCATCATCCCAGAAATGTGCGTCCAAGGTGTCGACGAAAGCGCGGGCGCGGTCGAGGTAGGCGGAATTGCCGGTCGCCTGATGAAGGGCGAGGGCGGCACGGCCGAGGTTGGCATAATCTTCCAGAACGCCGGGGTGGGCGGCCCGCCCGGCGCACCAGGTGTGGTGAAGACGCCCGTCCGAGGCGGATAGTTCTGTGACGATGAAATCGAATACGCGTTCGGCCTCGGTCAGCCAATCGGGCCGGGAGAAGACGGCGGCGGCTTTTGCCATGGCGGCGACGGCGAGGCCGTTCCAATCGGCGAGAACCTTGTCGTCGCGTTGCGGCGGGATGCGGTGTTCCCGCTCCGGCAGAAGGACATCGCGGCATCGGGCGAGGAAACTTTCAAGGTCCGGGTGCCCGGCTTCGGAATCGTAGGAGCGGTTTAGGATCGTGTTGCCTTCCCAATTGCCGCCGGGCGTGACGTCGTAGGCCGTTTTGAACCGCGCCGCGTCGTCGCCCAGCAGGCGGTCGATCTCTTCGGCGGTCCAGACGTAATACTTTCCTTCGACGCCTTCGGAATCCGCATCGTAGGCGGAGGTGAAGGCATAGGGCGCGGCCGGGTCGGCGTCGGATCTGTCCCGTGCGCCGGCGTCGGACGAGCGCATGTCGCGGAGCATCCAGGTGATCGTTTCTTCGGTGCGTTGCTTGAACAGGTCGGCCTTGGGCCCCGGTTCCATGAACGGCCAGACTTCGGCCATCAATTCAACCAGAAGAGCGTTGTCGTATAACATTTTCTCGAAATGCGGGACGAGCCAATGGGCGTCCACGGCATAGCGGGCGAAGCCACCGCCCAGGTGATCGTAAATGCCGCCCTGGCAGATATTGGCGAGGGTTGCGGTCACGGCCTCGCGGTAGAGCGGTCCGCGGTTGCGCAGGTGGGCGCGCCATAGGGCCTGGAAGAAATTCGGCTGCGGGAATTTGGGCGCGCCATGGGTGCCGCCGTTGACGGGATCGACGAAGCGCTGCATCTGTTCGGTAATGCCGTCCAAGGCGTCCAGGCTGATGGTGCCGCCGCCCTTGGGCGTGGCCAGGTTTGCGAGGGCGTCGCGCATGCGGGTGGCGTTTTCGGAGATCTTTTCAGGTTCGCCGTGATAGGTCGCGGCGAGGCTCTGTAGAACCTGGGGGAAACTCGGGCGGCCGTAACGCGGCTCCGGCGGGAAATAGGTGCCGCCCCAGAACGGCTCGCCCGCCGGGGTGAGGAACATGGTCAAGGGCCAGCCGCCGTGTTCGCCCATCATGGCAAGCGCGCTTTGGTAGATGTTGTCTATGTCCGGGCGTTCCTCGCGATCGACCTTGATGTTGACGAAATGGCGGTTCATCAACTCGGCGATCTGCGGATTCTCGAAACTTTCGTGGGCCATCACGTGGCACCAATGGCAGGCGGCGTATCCGACCGACAGCAGGATCGGCTTGTTGCCGTCGCGGGCTTCGGCCAGGGCTTCGGGTCCCCAGGCCTGCCAATGGACGGGGTTGTCCTTGTGCTGCAGCAGGTAGGGGCTGGTTTCCTGGGCGAGGCGGTTTTCGGTCATGGCGCTGGCTTTCGGGGCGTGGTGGGCGGCGCGTCATGATGCGGCGCCGGGTGATGGCTGATTGCCAAGGGGGCCTTGTCCTGGCTAGTTTGGGGCTGCGGCCCGTGCATTCAAGGCATACCTGTCTTGGCGTTCGGATGCAAAGGCCCCAGGGATGAACCGACCCTGTTGATGCATGGACCCTGGCGGCGTTCCGCCGCGCGAGGAGGCAATGTCCGACATGAAGATTACCGTGGATATCGACTGCACGCCCGAAGAGGCGCGGAAGTTTCTCGGCCTGCCCGATGTGAAGCCGATGCAGGACGCCTTGATGAAGGATTTGGAAGAGCGCATGCGGGCCAATCTCTCGGCGCTGGACCCGGAGACCATGTTCAACACCTGGTTCCCCGGCGGGGTTCAGGGGTTCGAGCAGATCCAGAAAATGTTCTGGAATCAGATGTCGGCCATGGCGGGCGATGACGCCCAGGCCGAAACCAAGAAAAAGGACGACAAGAAGTGACCACCGACGGCCATGACGATCCGCCGATGTATTTCGACCGGCATGTATTTTTCTGTACCAATGAACGCCCCGCGGGCCATCCCCGCGGCAGTTGTCTGGCCAAGGGTTCGGTCAAGTTGCGCGACTACATGAAGGCGCGGGCGAAGGAACTGGGCCTCAAGAACGTCCGCATCAATTCCGCGGGCTGCCTCGACCGATGCGAGTTGGGGCCGACGATGGTGATCTACCCGGAGGGTGTCTGGTACCGATGCGAGACCCGGGAAGACGTCGACCGCGTTCTGGAAGAACACATGCGCGACGGCGGGCGGGCCCAAGGCCTGATGCTGCGCCCGGAAGACGATCCTGATTGACGGCGGGGAGGGCGGCGTCCATGCCGGATGGCTGCCGAGCCCGGGGATGAGAGGCCATACCGCATGACCGGCCGACGATCCGAATACCTGTCGATAACGCGTTCATCCCGCCGCCCTTGGGCGGGCCGGCCGTGACCGACCCGACGATTTTCGCGTTGGCGAGCGGCGGCGCGCGCGCCGGTGTCGCGGTCGTGCGGCTGTCGGGCGGGGGCGCCGCCGATGCCCTATCCACGCTGTGCCCCGGTGCTTCGCTGCCGGCGCCGCGCGTGGCGGCGCTTCGGGATGTGATCGATCCGGCGACCGGCGATCTTTTGGACCGGGCCCTGGTGCTTCGGTTCGAAGGCCCGGCCAGTTTCACGGGGGAGGATGTCGCCGAGTTTCATCTGCATGGCGGCCCGGCGGTAGTCGAGGGCGTTCTGTCGGCCCTTGGGCGGATCGGCGGCCTGCGCCCGGCGGAGGCGGGGGAGTTCACGCGCCGCGCGTTCCTCAACGGCAAGATGGATTTGACCCAGGCCGAAGCCGTCGCCGATCTGGTCGATGCGGAAACCGCGGAACAGCGGCGCCAGGCCCTGGATCAGGCGGCGGGCAGCCTGGGAAAGCTCTACGAGGATTGGCGCCAGCGCTTGATCGGGGCGATTGCCCATGTCGAGGCGACCATCGACTTCGCGGACGAGGATCTGCCGGAGGAAATCGATCGGGCCGCACAGGATCGGTTGGCGGTCTTGGCCGGGGAGATTTCGGCCCATCTGGACGATGGGCGGCGCGGGGAACGCCTGCGGTCCGGGGTGCATCTTGCACTTCTCGGGCGGCCCAACGCAGGGAAATCGACGTTGTTGAATCTGCTGGCCGGGCGGGACGCGGCCATCGTGTCGGAAACGGCGGGGACGACCCGCGACGTGATCGAGGTGCATCTCGACCTTGGGGGCGTGCCGGTCATCGTTGCCGATACGGCGGGCCTGCGCGATAGCGACGACGCGATTGAGCGGGAAGGCGTGCGGCGTGCGGCGGATCGTGCGGACCGGGCGGACCTGCGGCTTTTGGTGCTGGAGCCTGGGGATTGGCCGGATGTACCCGCCGACCTGCGGGCACTGGCGGCTGACGGGAATGCCATGGTGCTTCTGAACAAGGTCGATCTGGGTGGCGTGGAGGGCGGCTCGTTCGACGGGGCCGATCTCGAGGGCGCTGTGCTGCGCCCGCTGTCGGCGAAAACGGGCGACGGCGTGGATGCGTTTCTCGCCGATTTGACGGCGCGGGTTCGGGGGTTGGCGCTGGCCGGGGCGGGTGCCGCGCCGGCACCGACCCGGGCACGCCATCGCCATGCATTGGAAGAAGCCCGGACATCGCTTGAAGCGGCCCTGGCCGGATGGTCCGACCGGGGGGCGGAATTGACGGCGGAGGATTTACGGCTCGCGGCACGGGCGATTGGACGGATCACGGGGCGGGTCGACGTGGAGGATTTGCTCGACGTGATCTTTTCGGACTTTTGTATCGGAAAGTGATTTTTATAAAGCCTATCTGATGACCCACTATATATATGGCATTCTTGTGAGATCATCATACTAGACATCTCTTTGAAGTGAGTTTGATCTCCTTATTTGATTTATCAAATTTGGGGAATTGGCGGATCTGTCCGGAATGACGATGAAGATGATGGGCACGGCGATAGATTGTTTCACGTGAAACATTCGTCTCTCCGACGCAGTTTTCACAGACCGTGATGCGGCGCCAGCCAGTGGGTACAACCGTCAAGATAGACGTTTGCTGGTTGTTGCGGACGGCGAAGGCGAAGAGGGGGCGGCCCATGCCGGTGGCGGGGTGGTTCCCGCGTTCATTGCCGGGAGAGATCGCGGCGTTCCAGCCCGATGCGGCTTTGGCCGCGCTCTGCGAAGGGACCTGCGAAGGTATTTGACTTGGCGGGGGACAGTTCCTACATTCCGGCGCTGAGGACCGGCCCGCCGAGGGGCCGGAATGGGGACCTAATTCGGGGCAAATCAGGATATCGGTCCATGGACCGGACTTTTGACGTCATCGTGGTGGGCGGCGGGCACGCCGGAACCGAAGCGGCGGCCGCAGCGGCGCGGGCCGGCGCGCGGACGCTTCTGCTCACCCATAAGGCCGCGACCATCGGGGAGATGTCCTGCAACCCGGCCATCGGCGGGTTGGCCAAGGGCCAGTTGGTGCGCGAGATCGACGCGCTGGATGGCGTTATGGGCCGGGCCATCGACCGAGGCGGTATCCAGTTCCGCATGCTCAACAAATCGAAGGGCCCGGCCGTCTGGGGCCCGCGCGCCCAGGCCGACCGCAAGCTTTATCGCCAGGCGGTTCAGGACATCCTGGCCGAACAGGATAATCTGACCATTGTCGAAGGCGGGGCGGACGATTTGATCTTTGGCGCCAACGGGCGGCTGTCCGGCGTTCGGACCACCGACGGCCGTGAGTTTTCCGCCGCCGCCGTGGTCATCACCACCGGCACCTTTCTGCGCGGCCTGATCCATATCGGCGAAACGCGCATTCCCGCGGGCCGGGTCGGGGACAAACCGGCGCTCGGCCTGACCTATACGTTTCGCCGCCTGGGCTTCGACCTGGGGCGGCTGAAGACCGGGACCCCGGCGCGGCTCGACGGCCGCACCATCGATTGGGACGGTCTCGACGAACAGCACGGCGACAGCCCGCCGGTGCCGTTTTCTTACCTGACCGATGAGATCACGACGCCGCAGATTCCGTGCGGCATTACGGAAACCACGCCCGCGACCCATGACTTGATCCGCGCCAATATCGGCCGGTCACCCATGTATTCGGGGCAGATCGAAAGCACGGGCCCGCGCTATTGCCCGTCGATCGAGGATAAGGTCGTCCGCTTCGCCGACCGGGAACGGCATCAGATTTTCCTCGAGCCCGAGGGCCTGGACGATCCGACCGTCTATCCCAACGGTATTTCGACGTCGCTCCCCAAGGAGGTTCAGCTGGCGATGCTGAAGACCATCCCGGGGTTGGAGCGGGCCGAGATGTTCCGCCCCGGCTATGCCATCGAATATGATTTCGTCGATCCGCGTCAGCTCTGCCCGACCCTGGAAACCCACCGGGTGCCGGGGCTGTTTCTGGCGGGGCAGATCAACGGCACCACCGGATACGAAGAAGCCGGCGCCCAGGGCTTGATCGCCGGGATCAACGCGGCCCTTCTGGCGGGGGCGGGCGGTGCATCCGGCCCGGCAAAGGAATTCACCTTGGATCGTGCCGACGCCTATATCGGCGTGATGCTCGACGATTTGGTGACCCTGGGCACGCGTGAGCCCTATCGGATGTTCACCTCGCGGGCGGAATATCGGTTGAAGTTGCGGGCCGACAATGCGGATCAACGCCTGACCGCGCTGGGCATGGGGATCGGTTGCGTCGCGGCACCCCGCGCCCGCGCTTTTGCCCGCAAACAGACGGGCCTGACCCTGGGCCGCCGATTGCTCGAGCGGCTGGAGGCCAGCCCCACGGCCCTGGCCAAGGCCGGGTTCGCCGTCAATCAGGACGGTCAGAAGCGCAGTGCCTGGACATTGTTGTCCTATCCGGGTGTGACGCCGCAGATGGTTATGGACCACTGGCCGGAGACCGGAGATATCCAGCCGGACATCATGGCCCAGTTAACGGTCGAAGCCGGGTATTCCCAATACTTGTCCCGCCAGGATGCGGATATCCGGGCCTTCCGCCGGGATGAGGGACTGACCCTGCCGAACGATCTGGATTACGACGCGGTGTCCGGCCTGTCCAACGAAGTGCGTGAGAAGCTCAAGCAGGCGCGGCCCGCGACCCTGGGTGCCGCGGCGCGGGTGCCCGGTGTGACCGCGGCGGCGTTGACGATCCTGCTGAGCCACGTCAAGCGGCGGGACGCGCGGATGAGCGCCTGAGGCGCCGTCCGTCCGTTCATTGTTTCACGTGAAACAATCGCCCCCCGAACCCGGCGCATCTTCCGCTCCGATCCCCGACGGCGCCGCCGATCCCGAAACATCACCGATGCCCGATGCCGTCTTCACGGCCCTGGGGTTGGACAGACGTGCGGATGGGGCCGAGATCAGGGCGCGGTTGGAAGCCTACGTCGGCTTGCTTCTGAAATGGCAGCGCCGCATCAATCTGATCGGCCCGGCAACGGCGGGCGATGTCTGGCACCGTCATATCCTGGATTGCGGGCAGGTGTTGCCGTTGTTGCCGAGCGGGCCGCTGCGGGTCTGCGATTTGGGCTCCGGCGCGGGACTGCCCGGCCTGATCCTCGCGGCCTTCGGGGTCGGCGCCGACCGATCGGCGGGGGAAGGGCAGGGCGCCGATCAGGCCGACTCCCGGCCCACCTGTTTGGACCTGGTCGAAAGCGACGGGCGAAAGGCCGCTTTCCTGCGCGAGGCCAATCGGGTGATGGGCACCCATGCGCGCGTCCTCAACAAACGAATCGAGGCCGTCGGGGATGCCATGGGCGACGGGCCGGGCGACCGTTATGACTTGATCACCGCGCGGGCCTTGGCGCCCCTGCCGAAATTGCTGGCGATGTCGGAAAACCTGTTGAAAACCAGTGGACAACTTCTGTTTTTAAAAGGCCGGGGCGCCGATGCGGAATTGACCGACTCGGAAAAAACATGGAGGATGACCGCCTCGAAGACACCCAGCGTGAGCGATCCCGAGGGCGTTCTTCTCCTATTGACGGATATTGAAAGACGCCATGGCTGAGTCCTCTTTCGACGGCCGGGAAGCCCCCGCGACGCCAGGTAACGGCGGCCCCCGCGTGATCGCCGTGGCGAATCAAAAAGGCGGCGTCGGCAAGACCACGACGGCGATCAATCTGGGTACGGCCTTGGCCGCCGTCGGCAACCGGGTTCTGATCATCGACTTGGACCCCCAGGGCAATGCCTCCACCGGGTTGGGCATTCCGCGCACGGACCGTGCCGTCAATTCCTATCATTTGTTGATCCACGCCGAGCCGCTGGCCGCCGCCGCGCAGTCGACGGAAATCCCCGGTCTCGATATCGTGCCGTCCGGCATCGATCTTTCGGGGATCGAGGTCGAGTTGGTCGATGAAGACGGCCGCGAATATTTCCTCAAGCAAAGTCTGGAAGCGGCCCAATCGGCGGCCGCCGTGAGCGGCGGGCCGACATACGACTATATTCTGATCGATTGTCCGCCGGCGCTTGGCCTGCTGACCGTCAATTCCCTGGTCGCGGCGCAGGCCGTGCTCGTCCCGCTGCAGTGCGAGTTCTTCGCGCTCGAAGGGGTCAGCCAACTGATCCAGACCATCGAACGGGTACGTGGCGCGTTCAATCCGACGTTGGAAATTCAGGGCATCGTCCTGACGATGTTCGATCAGCGCAACAATCTTTCCGGGATGGTCGAAACGGATGTCCGCGATCATTTCGGCGACAAGGTGTACGAGACCGTGATTCCGCGCAATGTGCGGATTTCCGAGGCACCGTCCCACGGTCGCCCGGTCCTGATTTACGATACGGCCTGTGCTGGGTCGAAGGCATATTTGAACCTGGCCAGCGAGGTCATCAACCGCGAACGTCAGGCCATGGCCGGGCGGGCCCGCGAGGCGTCGGTAGGGATTTCCTGAAATGGCGGAAAAACGCAGAAACCTGGGGCGCGGTCTGTCCGCATTGTTGGGCGACGACACCAACAGCCCGGCAAGCACGGGCGGCGCGCAGCAGATCGCCATCGGCAAACTTCATCCCGGCCGATATCAGCCGCGCCGCACCATGCGCGAGGACGAACTGAAAGACCTGTCCCAATCGATCCGCGAATTGGGTGTGTTGCAGCCGATCCTGGTGCGTGAGCATCCGGACCGGGCCGGAGAATATGAAATCATCGCCGGCGAACGCCGGTGGCGCGCGTCGCAATTGGCGCAGCTCCACGAAGTACCGGTCCTGATCAAGGCGCTGTCGAACCAGGAAACGTTGGAAGTCGCCCTGGTCGAAAACCTGCAGCGCGAGGACCTGTCGCCGCTGGAAGAAGCCGTCGGCCTGAAACGCCTGATGGACGAATTCGGCCATACCCAGGAAGCCCTGGCCCAGGCCGTCGGGAAAAGCCGGTCGCATGTCGCCAATATGCTGCGTCTTCTGGGCTTGCCCGATGCGGTGAAAAGCCTGCTCGACAACGGATCGCTCAGCGCCGGGCACGCCCGGGCCCTTTTGGGCGCGCCGGATCCGGCGGCGCTTGCGCGTGACGTCGTGGAAAAGGGCCTCAGTGTCCGCCAAACCGAACAATTGGCCGGGCGCGCGGCGCCGGGCGGCCCATCGGCCGCCAACAAGCGCGAGCCGAAGGCAAAGGACGCCGACACCCGCGCCCTGGAAACGGACCTGTCCGATATGTTGGGTTTGCGTGTCGCGATCGACTCCAAGGGGCCCGGCGGATCGGTCACCTTATTCTACAAATCGCTGGATCAGCTGGATGGCCTTCTTCAGAAGCTGAGCGGCCAAGCCGGCGGCGACTGACAGCCGGCCTCTTCCGTTGGATCAGGAAATTGATCCAAATTCCCTATCCAAAATGAACATGCCGATTCGCATCGCAGAAATGGGCATAGCACCAATTCGATCGCGATCGCCCGGGGGTGCCTTTGGGCCTAGCGGGCCATTCGGGCCAACCGCATCAACGCCCGTTCGCAGATCACTTCGTCAGGTCCTTGGCCGCTTTTACAGGCCCGTTCGGCTTCGGTCAGGACATCCAGTGCAGATCCCAGCCGGGCCAGGCTCCACCCACTTAATGCCTTGATAAACAACGGCTTTTCCTTAAAAAAGACAGGCGGGCGAAGGCTTTCCACGGCCTGCTCCGGGCGGGAGCCGCGGGCGACGTCGCTGGCCGCCTGGTGCAAGCGTTGAAACAACCGCTGCGCCGCCCGCAATATAGGGATCGGTCCGTTGCCCAATTCCAAAGCACTGGCGTAAGCATGGGCAAGCCCGGAAAGATCGCCGCCCGCCAGGGCCTGGGTGATCTGATCCAATCCGCGCCCGGCGTTATCGCCGACACAGGCCCGGGCATCCTCGATCGATACCTCCGGACCGGCGCCCTCCATGTACAGGGTGAGTTTTTCCAGCTCGCGCCGAGAGACGCCCCGGTCATTCCCCAGATTCTCGGCAAGATGGGCCAGAGCTTCCCGACTGGCGGTTAAACCGGCGGCCGACAAACTGTCGCGGATCATCTGCTGCACGGTTTGGGCGTCATCGGCATAGCAGGGCAAGGCCGCGGCGGCGTCGGAGGACTCGCACAGTTTCCGCAACTTCGACCGGGGAGCCAAATCGCCGGCGACGATGACGATCAGGCCATCGCCTTCCGCGCTCAATGCCCGCTCGGCCGCCGGGACGAGCCGGTCCCCGCCCTCGATCCTGACAACGCGGCGACCGCCGCCGAAGGCCATGGAGGACCGTTCGGACGCCAGCCGTTCGGCGTCTTCGATTGCGTCCTGTTCGTTCAAGGCGGCGGTGCGGAAGGGGTCGTCCGTCGAGCCGGCAACGGCCTTCATCACACGTTCGGCGCGCTCCCGGATCAATCCCTGATCGGGCCCATAGATCAAAACCACTGCGACGCCGTCGGTGGGATTTTCGAGAAATCCTTCAATACGGCGGCCGGTAATCTTCATCGAGACCTTCTCTCCTTGCGGCTATCAGCGCCAAGGGTAAGGAGGCGCTGCGATAGGGATCATCCGTTATCCGAATAGGATTTAAGGAAAATGGCGATCTTCTGCCGAATGTCGTCGCTCAATTGCCGAACGGCGCGTTCCCGTGCGCCATTCTCCGCCATCAGCGTCGCGAACTCCGAATTCAGGATGTTGAAGCTGGCGGTAGCTTCCCCTGACCCGGAATAGAGACTTCGCCCGGAGCGCAGAGACATCAACGAAAACGTTGCGTTTAGCGACAAGTCCGCACGAGTGGCAACGGCGCTTTTCTGCACAGCGAGCGAAGAGATTCCTTCGCTGATCAGGACGTCGAGCCGATAAACAGGCTCTCCTTGCGCGCCGCGAGGCGACAGTCCGTCCAGCAGATAATTGTGAAGCTGTTGCCCGACACGAGCGAGGTCCTGATCGTCGGTGGTCGAGGCCCGAACCGGCCCGATTTCTACCCGCGACAGGATTGTGCTCAGGTCGTTCTGGCGGGAACGGCCATAAAGCGGCCGGAATCCGCAGCCCCCCAGGCCGCCGGACAATCCGACAACGGCCGCGGCACCGGCGGCGAGGACAGACCTACGCGACCACATTGACGATCCTGTTCGGCACAACAATGACCTTTCGGGGCGGTTTGCCTTCGAGCACCGATTGTACCTTATCCAGGGCCAGCGCCGCATCCTCCGCGACGTCCTTGGCGCAATCCTTGGGCAATTCGATGGTGCCCCGAAGTTTGCCGTTCACCTGTACCGCAATGGTCATCAGATCGTCGACCAGATAAGCGGCGTCGGCTTCCGGCCAGGGCGTGTCGGCGACCAACTGCCCGCTCCGCCCCAGCTCGACCCACAGGGCCTCAGCCAGGTGCGGTGTCATGGGCGCGATCAGCAGCGTCACGGTTTCCAGCCCCAATCGGCGGACCCAATCGGCGCCGGCCGCATTACCGTCCAATCCTTCGATCGCATTGGTCAATTCGCGGATCCGCGCGACGGCCTTGTTGAAATGGAACTTTTCAAGATCGCCGGAAACTCCGTCGATGGTTTTGTGAACGGATTTGAGGACTTCCTCTGCGCTTGAATCCAGGGCGTCGGGTTTTCCGGCGTCCGGCGCGGCCAGGGGCGCGGCGCTTTCCGCGACCAGCCGCCACAACCGGTTCAAATACCGCCACGCACCGTCGACCCCCGCATCGGTCCATTCCAAATCGCGGTCCGGAGGGCTGTCGGAGAGCATGAAGAGCCGCGCCGTATCCGCGCCGTAAGCTTCAATGATCGCTTCCGGATCGACGACGTTCTTCTTGGATTTACTCATTTTTTCGGATCGGCCCGCGGTCACCGGGGCGCCCGTATCGGCCAGGGTGGCGGTCTCGCCCTCAAGGTTGACCTGCGACGGGAAGAGCCATTTTCCGTCGGCGTCCTTGAACGTCTGATGGCAAACCATGCCTTGTGTCAAAAGCCCGGCAAAGGGTTCTTCAACAGAGAGATAGCCGCATTTCTTCAACGCGCGGGTGAAGAAGCGGCTATAGAGCAAATGCAACACCGCGTGTTCGATCCCGCCGATGTACTGATCGACCGGAAGCCAATAATCGACCGCCGCCCGGTCGAGGGGCGCCTCCGCATGCGGTGCGCAGTACCGGGCGAAATACCAGGAGGATTCGAAGAAGGTATCGAAGGTGTCCGTCTCCCGCTCGGCCGGTTTGCCGCATTTCGGGCAGTCGACATGTTTCCAGGTCGGGTGGCGGGCAATAGGGTTGCCGGTTCCTTCGAAATCGACATCCGCCGGCAATTCCACCGGAAGGTCCTTTTCCGGCACGGGCACGATGCCGCAATCGCCGCAATGGATGATCGGAATGGGGCAGCCCCAATAGCGTTGCCGCGACACGCCCCAATCGCGCAGGCGATAATTCACCGCGCGGGTCCCGATGCCCATGTCTTCCAGGCGGTCGATGACCTTGGTTTTGGCGTCGGGCACGTTCAATCCGTTCAGAAAATCCGAATTGATCAGCAGCCCGTCGTCGGTAAACGCTTCGTCGCCGACCGCAAAGGTCGCTGGCTCCGTGCCCTTGGGCGCGACCACCGGAATGACCGGCAGGTCGTATTTGCGGGCGAAGTCCAAATCGCGCTGATCATGCGCGGGACAGCCGAAGATCGCGCCGGAACCGTAATCCATCAACACGAAGTTGGCGACATAGACCGGTAAGGCATGCCCCTCGACGAAGGGATGCTTCGCTTTCAGGCCCGTGTCGAAGCCCAACTTTTCCGCTGTCTCGATGGCGGCTTCGCTGGTTCCCATGCGGTTGCATTCGGCGATGAAGTCGGCGAGGTCCGAATTGTCCTTGGCCAACTCCAGGGCCAACGGGTGATTGGCGGCGACGGCGCAGAACGAGGCGCCGAACAGGGTGTCCGGCCGGGTCGTATAGATTTCCAGTTTGTCGTCGCGGCCGTCGAGCGCGAAATGGACATGCGCCCCTTCGGATCGGCCGATCCAATTTTCCTGCATCAGGCGGACCCGGTCGGGCCAGCGGTCCAGGGTGTCGATCCCTTTGAGCAGCTCTTCCGCGTAATCGGTGATCTTCAGGAACCATTGGCTCAGCTGGCGCTTCTCGACCAAGGCGCCCGACCGCCAACCCCGGCCGTCGATGACCTGTTCATTGGCCAGAACGGTGTTCTCCACCGGGTCCCAGTTGACCCAGGATTCCTTGCGATAGACCAGATCATTCGCCAGGAAATCGAGGAACATCTTTTGTTCGTGCCGGTAGTAGCCGGGCTCGCAGGTCGCCAGCTCGCGTGTCCAGTCGTACGACAGGCCCATGGTCTTGAGCTGCTTGCGCATGGTCGCGATGTTCTCGCGTGTCCAATCGGCGGGCGGCACCTTGTTCTCGATGGCGGCGTTCTCCGCCGGCAGGCCGAAAGCATCCCACCCCATCGGGTGCAGAACGTTGAACCCGCGCGCTTTCTTATATCGCGCGACGACGTCGCCCAGGGTGTAGTTCCGCACATGGCCCATATGGATGCGGCCCGATGGATAGGGGAACATCTCCAACACGTAGTATTTCGGACGCGACGCGTCCTCGGTCACTTGGAAACAGGCCTTGTCTTCCCAGACGGCCTGCCATTTTTGTTCGTTTTCTTTGAAATTATAGCGCGCCATTCAGGTCCCCAAGCGGTTCCGGCGGTTGCGGTCGGTCAGAGGCTTCGATTCCGGTGGCGGTGGCCGATGATTGGCGGCGCCCGGGCCGATGCCTATTTTGCGTTGATGGTTTGACGGCGGAGTTGCCGTGCGCGGGTCAGGATCGCGTCCTCGATTTTGGTTCCGGTTTCTGCCGGCACGGCGGAGTCTCGCCATTGCCCGCCGCCGTCCTTGGTCTGGCTGAATACGGCGACGCGCACCCCGTCCGCCCGAAGGGTCCGGCCCAGGATATAAACGTTCAATTTGAAGCGCTCATTGGGCGCTTCTTCGGTGGAATGCCAATCGGTCAGGATCACGCCGCCGAAGGGGTCGGCGGTCGAGACCGGCATGAAGGCGATGGTGTCGAGGGTCGCCCGCCACAGGAAGCTGTTGACGCCGAGCGCCCCGCCGCTGTTGTCCTGATTGCCGTCGCCCCAAAGGCTGATGCCGCCTTCGCCGAACAGCGTGTTGCGTTTCTCGCTGTCGTCCGTCTGGTCATAGGTCGTCGCCTCGACATCGGCGCCGGAGAAATCCGAACAGGCCGCCGTGCCCGCGACCATGGCCGCCAGGCCGAGCATCGCCATACCCCGTTTCCAGGTCCCTAGGGACATCGCCGAACCTTCCTTTTCCAACCGGTTACCGTCGAATGACGCACCTTCTTAAACCAATTCGCCGCCCGACGCCAAGCGCTGCGACCCCGCACGCCGTCAGCTTCCGTGTATGCCGAAGCGATCCCGGCAAAGATGGGGCAGGGCGCCGATCCCCGCAATCCCCGCGGCCCCTGTATTCAGGACCCGCCGCGCCGACCCGGGGTCGACGCCGCCGAGGGCCAGGACCGGCGTCCGCAGCGACCGGCAGACCTTCGCCAATCGCCGCAAGCCCAGGGGCGTCGTGCCCGGATGACTGCCCGTCGGAAACACCGGTGACATTAGGATCAGGTCGACCCCCATGCGGGCCGCCCGCCGGGCGCTGCGCTCGTCATGGGCGGCGGCGCTGACCGGCCAACGGTCGCCCGGGGGGGCGAAGCGGGGCCGCCGGGCCACCATGCCTTCCGGCAGGTGCAGCCCCTGGGCGCCCAGCCGCCGCGCCATGCGCCGGTCGCCCGCGACGACGAAAATCAGACCTTTCCGTCGGGCGAGCCGGGCCAGGCGGCGGCCCAGGATTTCGCGGCCGGGGGCATCGTAGTGGCGAAAGACGACCACGGTCCCCGGAGTCAGGCGCGCCAGGTGCGCAGCCGGGTCGGGCGTGCGTTGGGTATCGGTCATGAACACCAAAAGGGGCAGGCCAGGGCGTCGGCGCGGCTTTTGCCGATGCCCGCGCCATGCTAGGGTCGCGCCCGCTGTTGTTCTTTTCATCGGTACCGGCCCGACCATGACTTCACCCGATTCCGCATCCACTGCCACCGTCCGGGACGGCGGGGTTCCTGATATCGCCGCAAACCTCGCCGAGGTCCAGGGCCGATTGGCCGCGGCTGCCGCGGAAGCCGGGCGCGACCCCGCCGAGGTCACCCTGGTCGCCGTCGGCAAGACCTTCGGCGGCGAGCGCATGATCCCGGCACTCGAGGCCGGACAGCGGGTGTTCGGCGAAAACCGCGTGCAGGAGGCCGAAGACAAATGGCCGGCGCTCCGCGAAACCTATCCTGATATTTCTTTGCATCTGATCGGGCCGCTGCAATCCAACAAGGTGCGCAAGGCGATCGAGGTTTTCGACGTCATCGAAACGGTCGACCGGCCCAAGCTCGCCCGTGCCCTCGCCCGGACCATGGACGAAATGGGCAAGCGGCCCGGCTGCTTCATTCAGGTGAACACCGGCGCCGAGGACCAGAAAGCGGGGGTCCTGCCCGACGCCGCCGATGCCTTCATCGCGCAATGCCGGGACGATTTCCAATTGCCGGTTCTGGGCCTGATGTGCATTCCGCCGGTCGATGAGGAGCCGTCCCTGCATTTTCAGCTGCTCGCCGAAATCGCCAAGCGCAACGGCCTTTCGGGCCTCAGCATGGGGATGAGCGGCGATTTCGAGATCGCGGCCCAATTCGGTGCGACCCATGTCCGGGTCGGGTCGGCGATCTTCGGCGCGCGCACGAAACCTACTCTTTGACCGTCAGCACGTCGCCGGGTCCGGCGGCGGCCAACAGATCGACCAGATCCGCCGCCGCCAGCGCGACGCAGCCTTCCGTCGGGGCGTATCCGTCCGCCGCGACGTGCAGGAAAATGGCGCTGCCGGCACCGGGGATCGGCGGCGCGTCGTTATGGCCCAGAACCACGACCAGATCGTAAAGCGCATCCGCCCGCGTCATGACTTCGTGCCCCCAAGGGCAGGGCAGGCGAACCAGACGGTTGTAGGCCGGGCTCGTGGGATCGTCGCACCACCCCATGGCCGGGGTGATCGCGGTCGCGGGCAGGGCCGTTTGCGGGGCCGGGCGGCGGTCGGCGCGGTAGAACAGGCGCCGCAGGGCGAACCCGCCGACGGGGGTGACCCCGTCGCCCTCGTGTTTGGCCTTTTTAATTCCGGCGCGGCCCAGCGCGCAGGTCATCCGGCGGCGGCCCCACTTCAGGACCCCGGTGGTTTTGGTCTTCCCGCGTTCGACGACGATCTCCATGCAAGACAGTCTAAATCAGTTCTGCCGTTCGGGGGCAGGCGATTAGCGCCCGTCCGCCGCGACGGTCAGATCCGGGCGATAACCGGGCTCGGCCAGGCGCTGGGCCGCCTGATGGCGGGTCCATCCCTGAACTATGTTGTCCTGGAACCAGCCGCCGCCCGCGGCGACGGCACCGGCGGCCGTGCCGGTGGTCCGGTCTTTCGCGCTGTCGGGGGTGCGGGCCGGGGCTTCCTGCCGGTCACCCGGCGCGGCCGACGGCAGCGCCGCCATTTCCCGGGCGCGGTCACCCATGACCCAGGCCATCTGATCGCGGGCCCAGGTCGAGATATCGACGGTGGGTGTTTCGGCCGGGCGGGCATCCGCCATTTGATGGACGGCAGAGGGGGCGGCGGGTGCGGTCGTGGGGCGGGCGCGATCATCCGATCCGGCGCGGTAATACGCCGTCTGGCTTTGCGCCCAGGCGGCGACCGGGTCATCCGCGGCTGCGGATGCGGTGCCGGCTTGGTAATAGGCGGCCTGCTCTGCCGCCCATTGCGCAACGTCCATGCCGCTGTTGCCGTCGCCGCCGGTCGATGCCTGTGCCTGCTGGCCGGCGGGGCCAGCCTGATAATAGGCCACTTGTTCTGCGGCCCAATCGGAAACATCCAATCCGTCGGTGCCCGCGGCGGCGGGAATCGCGGCTTGCTGCGTGGCGGCACCGCCCCGGTAATAAGCGGTCTGTTCGGCGGCCCATGCCGTGACGTCGATGCCGTCGGTTCCGGCGGCGACGGGCCCGGCTTCGGCGACCTGGGTCGCGCCGGAAACAGCGCCGTTCCGGTAATACGCATTTTGCGCCTGGGCCCATTGGGCGACCGTATCGGTCGCGGCGGGTGCTGCCGGGGCGGCTTGGGTTGCCGGTTTGGCGGCGGCGGTCTGGGTTTGCGTGGCGCCCGCGCGGTAATAGGCGTTCTGCGCCTGGGCCCATTGGCTGACCGGATCGGGGTCGGCCTGGTAATAGGCGGTCTGAGCCTGCGCCCATTCGGTCACCGGGTCGGCGGCGCCGTCTGCCGCCGTGCCGTCGGTTCCGGCGGCGGCCGGACCGGCGTTCGCCGTCGCGGTCGGGGCGGAGAGCGGCGCCGATTCGTCCCGGAAATAGGCCATGACGTGGCTGCCCACGTCCTTGCCGGTGTTGTGTTCGACCATGACGTTGGCGACGGAGGCGACCAATCCGATGGGCCCCATGTAGAGGGTATCGCCCATCACGCGCGGGGCCGGGTCCAGGGTATCGTCGGTCAGATCGCGGTAAAGCGTCGAAACCACGGGAATATGCTGCAGGGGGTTCACCACATCGACCAGATCCCAGAACGTGAACCCGTCGTCGCCGAAGGCTTTGAATTCCTTGCCGCCGTCGGCGGTCAGGGCGTCGGCGTCGGTTTCGGGGGTACCGTCAGGGGCGATCTTCGCGCCGTCGGGGAGGTTGGCATACTGCGGTTTTTGGGCGGGGGCCGTGCCGTTGGGCAGACCGGTCGCGCGCCAGGGATTGATCCCTTCGGAGGGCAGTGTCATCTCGATTTTTCCCGTTCTACTCGCGCCCTGTTTTCGGGCGTTAATTTTATGGAACGGATGTCGCAAGACTCGGGCCAAGGTTAACGCATTGATTCGATTGAAAAACGCTGTGCCGATCCTGGGCAGAACCTGCCGCGCGCGGCAATTCCTGCCGGGCGTGCCGGACTCCGGTCCGGCTTGGGTTCAATGGTTAACGGATGGCGGTGCTAGGTGTCGGCGAAGGGCGGCCAATGGTTGGTGAAAGGGGCGTGCAGCCCTGAGCCGTTCCCTTGCGAGCACGGGCCCCCTTGGGCCCGGCGGAGCGGGGAGATCGGAATACAAGTTCTTGAGCCGTTCCCATCCGAGCACGGGCTCGCCCGAGGGTATCGGCGATGTCCTCCAATGGACGGAAAGGAGGGCGGGCAGCCTTGAGCGGCTCCCATGCGAGCACGGGCCCCCCTTGGGCCCGGCGGAGCGGGGAAACTAAAAAAGATGCCCGGCGCGGCTGGCCTTGGTGCGCAGGTAGCTTTCGTTGTGTTCGTTCGACGGGAAGGCGTGCGGCACCCGTTCGGCGACGGTGATGCCGCAGCGTTCCAGCGCGGTGACCTTTTCCGGGTTGTTGGTCAGCAGGCGCACGTCGGAATATCCCAGCAGCCGCAACATCTGCGCCGCCGGCAGATAGATCCGTTCGTCCGCGTCGAACCCCAGCTGTTCGTTGGCGTCGATGGTATCGAAGCCGCGATCCTGAAGCTCATAGGCCCGCAGTTTGTTGACCAGGCCGATGCCCCGGCCTTCCTGCGCGAGGTAGAGGAGAATGCCGCTTCCGGCGGCGGAGATTTCCGCGATGGCGCCTTTCAGCTGATCGCCGCAATCACAGCGAAGGCTGCCCAGCAGATCGCCGGTGAAGCATTCGGAATGGACGCGGATCAGAACCGGTTCGCCCGGTTGCGGATCGCCGATGACGATCGCGAGGTGTTCCAGCGCGCCGTCGGCGGGGCGGAAGGCATGAACCTTGGCTTCGACGCCGTCTTGCTGGGCGACGGCCAGGGGAATGCGCGCGGCGCCGACTTCCGTCAGGGTCCGGGCCTCGTCCAGGCGCTGGCGGAACACGTCGCCGGCGTCGACGAACATCAGGTCGTGACGTTTCGCCCAGTTTTCCAGATCGCCGTCGTAGGGCACGGCGGCGGTGACCGCCGCGGGCAGCAGCCGGGCGACCTTGGTCAGTGCGACGGCCGCCGACCAGGCGTCGAAGGCCTGGGCCGGGCGGTGGTCGAGATCGGCCAGATCGCCGTTCGTCTTGGCGGCGGGTTCGGCTTTCGGATCGGCGGCGGGATCGGCCAAGGCATCGACCAGCGGGTCGGCAAGCCGCATCACCAGATCCGGATCCAAGCCGTCCGCGCGGCTGAGGATCATCACGTTGCTGGCGGGTGCCGGCAGGCCCAAGACGGCGGCGCGCCGCGCGGTCACGGCAAGGTCCGGGTCGGTGCCGCATAGGGCGCGAAAGTCGGCCAGGCGGCGGGCGTCGAATTGTTCCGCGCCCAGCAGGACCAGGCCCCGGCCGCTGCCGTCGCCGGTAACGACGGGGCGGCCGCGGCGTAGTTCACCGGCCGCGCGGTCGACGGCTTTTTGGGCGCGCGGCTCGCGCGTCGCCGGGGCGTCGCGGCGGCTCAGGTCCAGGCGCCGGTCGCGCGCCGCATCACGGCTTTCGGGCGCGTCGTCGCCATGTTTGGGATCGCCGGGGGCGTTTCGGGTCGTGTCGGTCATCGGCCTTTTCCGGGGCCCGGGGAAGGTTTGCCATAATTCCGCCCTGGTTGGCGGGCAATCCGTCGGGCAATAATCTTGCCTAATATGGGGAATTTTCCCTTCCTTGTCATTGACCGCATGGCAGAAAGGCGGAAAATCGCCACCATCGAACCCGCCCAGGCATATTTGGTTTATCGGGCTTCCAGGGGGAACGCGACAGAGCATGACCAACGGCAAACAAATTCTGATCGTCGACGACGATGCGGACTTCCTCGAAACGCTTTGCGAACAACTGCAGCTGCACGAGGAATTCACCAGCGTGACCTGCACCAGCGGTGCCGAAGCCCTGCAAACGGCGAAGGAAGACCGTTTCGACGTGATCATCCTGGACGTCGGCCTGCCGGACATGGATGGGCGCGAGGTCTGCCGTCTGATGCGGCGCGGCGGCGTGACCTCGCCGATCATCATGCTGACCGGCGCCGACACGGATGCCGATACGATTTTGGGCCTGGATGCCGGGGCCAACGATTACGTGACCAAGCCGTTCCGTCTGGGCGTATTGCTGGCCCGCCTGCGGGCCCATATCCGTCAGCACGAGCGGTCCGACGACGCGGTCTTCGCCATCGGTCCCTATTCGTTCCAGCCGGCGAACAAAATGCTGGTCGAGACGGCGACGGAGAAAAAGGTCCGCCTGACCGACAAGGAAACGGCGATCCTCAAATACCTCTACCGGGCGGGTGACAAGGTCGTCGGCCGCGACATTCTGTTGGGCGAGGTCTGGGGCTACAACGCGGGAGTCACCACCCATACCCTGGAAACCCACGTCTATCGCCTGCGCCAGAAGATCGAGGCCGATCCCTCGAACGCCCGGCTGTTGGTCACCGAGCCCGGCGGCTATCGTCTCGTTCCGTAGCCGGATCGAAAGGTCCGTGCGGTCTCAGGCGCGTCGTTCGAAGAACCACCGCCATTCCTCGGCGTCGGTGTCGAAATCCGTATAACAGACGATCTTGTCCACGGTCGCGCCGTCCGACGACAACGGCAGGCGAATGCAGGGCGCGTGCAGGCTGGGGCGGCCTTCGCCGCTATGGGCGTCATAGACGACGGCGAAGCCGATTTTCGTTTCGACGATCCGCCGGTATTCGGCCAGGGCCGTCGGTGTGCGTGGGCTTTGGATTTCCGATAACCGCACGCCGGTCCGGTCGAGCGCGCGCACGGCGCCTAATCCGGTTCCCCAGAAGCGGTAGCGAAAATCCCGGCCGCCGTCGATCACATCGGCGACGCGGACAAAGGGAATGACGGCGGGCGGCAATTCGATCAGGCGGAAATCGCCCCAGGCGGGCGCGAAGGCATCGCCCCGGCATTTCGCCCAATAGCGATGCACCAGGCCGCAGCCCGTTTCCATCACGTCGTCTATGCGCACTTCACGGCTGGTGAAGTCTTGGGCCATCGTCTCGCCTTTGCCAAAGGGCGGGCCCCACCACCCCCGATCATTTCAAAGAACGGGGGCGCGACCAAGCGTTAGTTTTCGGCCGGACCGTCCGGCGGTGGAAAGGAGACGCTGACGGCGGTGCCCTCGCCCAGGATGCTTTCGATGGCGAGTTGACCGCCGTGGGCGGCGGCCAGGCTGTTGACGATCGCCAGGCCCAGGCCCTTGCCGTTGCTGGTTACGTGCGGGTCGGCGATGACCTGGGCGAAGGGCTCCGCGATGGTCGGCAGTTTATCGGGTGGAATGCCGATGCCGGTGTCGGTGACGGCGATCCGGACGCTGCCGTCCGGCAGGGCCGGTGCGGCAAGATCGACACGTCCGCCCGGGCGGTTGTATTTGATGGCATTCCCCAGAAGGTTCGACACGACCTGGATGATCGAGACCCGGTCCCCATAGATCGTCGGCGCCAAGGTGTCGCGGTCGAGGGCGAGTGTGATCCCGGCATGTTCCGCCGCGTGCTTGAAATCCTTCAGGCAGGCTTCGAGCAATTCGGGCAGCTTCACGGTCTCCTTGGTGATCTGGCGCTTACCCGCTTCGATTTCCGAGATGTCCAGGATGTCGTTGACCAGGGCCAACATCAGCGAGCCGCTGCGGTAGATATCGCCCGCGTATTCCTTGTAGCTCTTGATGCCCAGGGGGCCGAAAATTTCCGCGCGGAGGATCTCGCTGAATCCCAGGATCGCGTTCAGCGGGGTTCGGAACTCATGGCTCATGGTGGCGAGGAATTGGGATTTTGCCCGGTTCGCCCGCTCGGCGTTCTCCAACGCTTCGGTCAGGTCCGCCTCGGCGCGCATGCGTTCGCGGTTCTCGGCCTCGTAAGTGCGATGCATCGCCCGCGCGAGGAGAAAGACAAGGGCGCCGGTCACCAGGACGAAGAACCAGCCCTTGACCGTCTGCAGCTGCGCTTCCAATTCCGCATCCGCAACCAGCGCATGCAGAGCGGTATCCGAAAACAGGATCCATAGGCTGCCGAAGGTGACGTAAATCACCGCGATCCGGGCGGGCGTGAGCAGTTTGTTTCTCCGAAGTCTGGCCGTGGCGAGCGGCGTCACGGTCGACCGGCCGGTCTTCGTTCTTCGCACCGCATAGGTTGCGAACTCGGTCCAAAGGCTCTTCGAAATTAAAAGCTGCCGCCGCGGCCCTGTCCAGGATTTCGTTTCGACCGAATTGCGGTCACGGCACCTCGAACACGGCCCGCACGGGGGCATGGTCCGACGGTTCGGTCCAATCGCGGACCTCGTCGTGAACGGCGGCGAAGCTCAGCATGGGGGCAAGCGCGCCGTTCACCCAGATATGGTCCAACCGCCGTCCCTTATCGGCGGCCCGCCAATCGGCGGCACGGTAGCTCCACCAGGTGAAAACCTTCTCGTCGGGCGGCACGAACCGGCGCAGCGCATCGGTCCAACCGGCGCCTTCGCCGGCCATCATCGCCTTCAACCGGTCCCGTTCCACGGGGGTATGGGTGATGACCCGTTTAAGGCGTTCATGGGACCAGACGTCCGTTTCCAGGGGCGCGATATTCAGGTCGCCGGTCAGAACCACGGGGATATCGCTCGCCGCCCGTCCTGCCAGAAAGGGGGCGAGTTCGTCGAGAAAGGCAAGCTTATGGGCGAATTTTGGATTGGCCTCGGCGTCCGGGTCGTCGCCGCCGGCGGGCACGTAAAGGCTGTGGACCTCGACGGGACCGGTCCCGGTTTCGACCTGGGCATGGATGTGGCGGCAATCGTCGCGTCCGCACCAGGGTTCGACCCGGACCTCGGTCAACGGCCGCCGGGATAGAATGGCGACGCCGTTGTAGCCCTTCATCCCGGCGATCGCCTGGTAGGGAAAGCCGGCCTCCGTCAGGGCGTCGACGGGAAACAGGTCGTTGATCACCTTGGTTTCCTGAAGGCAGAGCACGTCGATCGCCGTTTCACGCGCGAAGCGCGCGACCTGATCCAGGCGCTTGCGTACGGAATTGACGTTCCAGGTGGCGACGGTGAGCGGCATAGGAGTCTGTTAATCTCGTTCACGACCGAGAACAAGCAGGGAAAGGCCAAGTAAAAAAACGGCGTCGCCGCGCGGCCAAAAAAGAAGTGACCGGCGGGGGGAGGGCCGCAAATCCCGCAGGTGATTTGCGCAAACTGAAACCCGGCCCGAACCCGGCGGCGCATAAAAGAAGCGCCCGGCGGGGGGAGGGCCGCAAATCCCGCAGGTGATTTGCGCAAACTGAAGACCCGGCCCGAACCCGGCGGCGCATAAAAGAAGCGCCCGGCGGGGGGAGGGCCGGGCGCTTCGACTCCATCTAGGGAGCTTTCGGGACGGCGAGGGGGGCGCGCCGCCCGAAGGCGCGGCATCGTTGGCCGCGCTGTGTGATTCGTATATCGTCCCGTTTCGCGCTTTGGACCAGGGCGATTTTCTGCCACCTGCCATGCGTCTGGCGCATGGCTTGCCGGAAGCCCCGTTCTGTATCTCGGTTCGGATTGGAAGGAGAGGGTGTCGAGGCCGGAAAATCAGGCGCCGCGCGCGGCGTCAATCGCCGGACCGTTCCCGTTCGCCGTAATCCTTGAATTCGAACAATTTGGGATCGATCGTACCGCCGTAAAACGGATCGGTCAGGACGATATCGGTGATCGTGCCTTGGGCGTCGACGACGCTCCATTTTCGAAGCGACATGGGATCGGCGCGGAAGATCAGGGTCAGGCGTCCGGAAAAGGGATCGTCCCGTTCGGCGACGGTCAGGAAGATCGCGCCGTCTTCCTGGGTCACCTCGTGAAACGCGACTTTCTCGCGGTTGAAGGCGATCCGGCCACTCAGTAGGAACGCCGCCGGGGTGTCTTCGACCGGGATATAGGTGACGTTCTGCAATTCCGTGTCGATGTAGCTCAGGTACTTGCCCCGCGCGACGATCAGGATCGGGTTCGGCGCCTTGTATTCGATGCGCATCTTGCCCGGCCGCGACAGGAAGATCTCGCCTTCGGCGAATTCATTGGTCGACGATTGTTGAAAGAAGGTGGATTGCAGCGTCGTGATGCTGTTGAGGTAGCGTTCGACCCGTTTGACGATCGCTTCCTGTTTTGCTGTCAGGGCGACTTCCTTGGGTGCGCTTTGGGCCTGGGCGATGCTGAGGGGCAGCAGTCCCGCCAGCATCAGGATTCCAAGACCGGCAACGGCGGTGCGGCGGGGTAGGGCTTTGATCATCGTTGTTATGTAAGCCGGTCGCGGGCGCCGGTAAAGGTGCGCGATGGCCGGTGGTCCGCCTGTTTCGGAAAGATCAGTGGTTGCCGACCAGAACCTCGCGGCGGCCGACGCGGTCGGCGGGGCTGACGACGCCCTGCTGTTCCATGCGTTCGATCAGGCGCGCCGCCCGATTGTAGCCGATCTGCAGGTGGCGCTGAACGAAGCTGGTGGACGCCTTGCCTTCGCGGGCGACCAGGGCGACGGCTTCGTCATAGAGCGCGTCGCCGGACTCGTTGCCGCCGCCTGCCGCCCCCGTATCGGCGGCTTCGTCGTCGCGGGTCACGTCTTCGATATATTCCGGCGTGCCCTGGGATTTCAGGTGATTGACGACCTGTTCGACTTCCTCGTCGGAAACGAAGGGCCCGTGGACGCGGGTGATCCGCCCGCCGCCCGCCATATAGAGCATGTCGCCCCGGCCGAGCAGCTGTTCCGCCCCCTGTTCGCCCAGGATCGTGCGGCTGTCGATCTTCGACGTGACCTGGAACGAAATACGCGTCGGGAAGTTGGCCTTGATCGTGCCGGTGATGACGTCGACCGACGGGCGCTGCGTCGCCATCATGATATGGATGCCGGCGGCGCGGGCCATCTGGGCCAGGCGCTGGATCGATGCTTCGACCTCCTTGCCGGCGACCAGCATCAGGTCGGCCATTTCGTCGACCACGACGACGATGAAGGGCAACGGTTCGGTCCCCAGGGGCTGATCCTCGAACACGGGCCGGCCTTCGGCGTCGAAGCCGGTCTGGACCCGGCGCGACAGAACCTCGCCCTTTTTCTTGGCTTCGGCGATGCGCTGGTTGTAGCCCTCGACGTTGCGCACGCCCAGTTGCGACATGGCGCGGTAGCGTTCTTCCATCTCGCGGACGGTCCACTTCAACGCGACGACCGCTTTTTTCGGATCCGTAACGACTGGCGTCAACAGATGCGGGATGCCTTCATAGACCGACAGCTCCAACATCTTGGGATCGATCATGATGAAGCGGCATTGCTCTGGCGACAAACGGTACAGAAGCGACAGAACCATGGCGTTCATCCCGACCGATTTGCCCGAACCGGTCGTGCCCGCGATCAGCAGGTGCGGCATGGTCGCCAAATCGGCGATCACCGGCCCGCCGCCGATGTCCTTGCCCAGGGTCAGGGGCAGTTTGGCCTTGGTCTTCTCAAAGGTCTGCGAGGCCAGCAATTCGCGCAGATAGACGGATTCGCGGTCCGAATTGGGCAGTTCGATGCCGATCACGCTGCGCCCCGGGACGACCGCGATGCGCACGCTGATGGCCGACATGGAGCGCGCGATATCGTCGGAGAGACCCACCACGCGCGATGTCTTGGTGCCGGGGGCGGGTTCCAGTTCGTAAAGCGTCACGACCGGGCCCGGACGGACCTTGACGATCTCGCCCTTGACGCCGAAATCGTCAAGAACCGAGGCAAGGTACTGGGCATTCTGAGCCAGTTTGTCGGGATCGTGGGCCGGGCCCTGGATCACGTCCGGGCCGCCCAACAGGTCGAGTGTCGGGCCGGTGTAGCTGCCGTCGCCGCCCAGGTCGAACGACCGCTGGCGGTTGGCGCGCTTGGATTCCTTGGGTTTTGCGGCGGGCGGCTGGATCAGCGCCTTTTTGGATTTGGCCGCCTTGCGGTCGCGCGCGCGGGCGATGATGCCTTTCTTGTCGGCCTTGTCGTCGGCGCTGGAAACGGCGGCCCGCTGACGGGCGGGCGGGGCCTCGGCGGGCATGGGGCCGTCGACCGCCTCTTCCGCGAATTCCATATCGTCCGGATCGGCCGCGGGCTCAAGATCCGCATCAAGGGCGTTCATATCCGCGGATTTCAGGCGTTGAACGAGACCGGCGGTCCAAACCACCGACGTGCGAAGCGCCGACACCGTCCCGATCGCGCCGGAAACCAGAACCCGTCCACCGGTGATCCAATCCTGACGGGAGAACCCGAGCGCGCAGATAAAGGCCACGGTGCCGATGACGGCGGCGGCGCTGCCGATCCATTCGCCGGGCAGGCTGAGCCGGACAAGCGCCAACAACCGGTCGAGGCCGTCGAAGGCAAGGCCGCCCGTGATGCCGCCCAGGCCGGTGGCCAAGGGCCAGGTGTCGGGCCGGTCGAGCGGCGCCATGGCCAGCGACAGGCCCAGCACGGCGATGACGAGAAAGAACAAACGAAGGGTCAGGGCGTTCAAGGCGCGTTGGCGCATCAGGGTCCAGCCCCAGGCCAGGGCGACCACCGGCAACAGCGCCGCGACGACACCGAAGACCTGCAAGCCCAGATCGGCGGTAATCGCACCGGGGCGGCCCAACACATTCTGAACCGCGGCGCCTGACGCCGTATTCAGCGACGGATCGCCCGCGTGAAAGGTGAACAGGGCCGTGCCCCCGGCCACGCCGGCGGCGACCAGGACGAGGCCGGTGAGTTCCGCCAGACGGCGGCGCACGAAGGCGCCGGTGCCTTGGGGGAACAGATGAACGAGACCGGAGGTTTGCTGTGATGCTGCCATAAGGGTCTTCTAGGTTATTAAGGTTTACAAGAGCTTAACAACCTAACTTAAGGCGGTCTCTATGGTTGTTCGGCCAGCAACCCGGTGGCGGCGGATAATTTCGCCGGCAGTCTCGGCGGATGGATGCGCGCGGCGGCCACGGACGAGGCGTGTCAGCGGGTGATCCTTATGATATTTCAGCACCTTAGGAAGGCTTCTTCATATTATGGGGAGGCCGCTGCCGTGGCGCGGCACGGGTCCGGATCCGGTTGGCCGCGGCGGTTCGGCGTGGGCCTTTCGGCGGGCGGCGGGCGCCCCGGGCGGAGCGGAATTTCGGCGAATCGCGCCGGTCCGATTCGCCGCTCTGCGCGGTGCCGACGGGGCGGACAAAAAAAGGGGGCCGGAAGACGAATCTTCCGGCCCCGTAGAGGGGAGATGAGTGGAGGAGTTAGATTGTTTGTGATCCGCGGAATTCGGGATAGGCCTCCAGACCGCACTCGGCCTGGTCGAGACCCGCGATCTCGTCTTCCTCGGAAACCCGGATACCACCCATGACCATCTTCAGGACGAACCAGACGATGGCGCTGGTGACCAGGACGAAGGCGCCGATGGAAACGACACCCACCGCCTGAGCGTAGAAGGTGGCACCGTCGCTGGAAATCGGCACCGCCATGGTGCCCCAGATGCCGGCGATGAGGTGAACCGGAATGGCGCCCACCACGTCGTCGATCTTGAGCTTGTCCAGGAGCGGCACGAAGACCACAACGATCACACCACCGATGGCGCCGATGATCGCGGCAAGACCCAGCGACGGCGTGTCGGGGCCGGCCGTGATCGACACCAGGCCGGCCAGGGCACCGTTGAGGGCCATGGTCAGGTCGACCTTCTTGTAGATCAGCTGCGTCAGGATGACACAGGCGACCACCCCGCCGGCGGCGGCGATGTTGGTGTTGATGTAGATGTTGGCGATGGCGATGGCATCGGCGGCGGAGCCCATGGCGAGCTGCGAACCACCGTTGAAGCCGAACCAACCGAGCCACAGGATGAACGTCCCGAGGGTCGCCAGCGGCAGGTTGGAGCCCGGCAGCGGCGTAACGGTGCCGTCGGCCGCGTATTTGCCCTTACGAGCGCCAATGATGATGGCACCGGTCAGAGCCGCCCAACCACCACAGGAGTGAACCAGCGTGGAGCCGGCGAAGTCGGCGAAGCCGAGTTCGGCCAACCAGCCGCCGCCCCACTGCCAGGAGCCCTGGATCGGGTAGATGAAGCCCGTCAGGATGACCGTGAACAGCAGGAACGACCACAGCTTGACGCGTTCGGCAACGGTCCCGGAAACGATCGAGGCCGCCGTCGCGACGAACACCAGCTGGAAGAAGAAGTCGGACGCAGCCGAATAACCGACGGCATCGTCACCGACGAACTTGCCGGCGGCTGCCGCGCTGTCGTCCTGGGCCCACATGGAGATGGAGCCCATGAAGCCGCCGTCGACACCGTCATACATCAGGTTGTAGCCAACCAGGTAGAACATGATCGAGGCGATGGAGAACAGCGTGATGTTCTTCAGGCACTGCATGGACGTGTTCTTGGTGCGGACCAGGCCGGCTTCGAGCATGGCGAAGCCACAGGCCATCCACATGACCAGGAAGCCATGGACCAGGAACGAGAAAGTGTTGAAGACGAACTGCGATTCACCGGGAACCTCGGCATGCGCGGTTCCGGAAACGGCCATCAGCAGCGCTACGGCGCCGACGAAAGCGGCCGCGCGGGCGACGCCTTTCGACAACATATGTTTCAGATTTTCAATGTTCATTTGGAAAACCTCCTAAAGGGCGTCCCCGCCCGATTCACCCGTACGAATGCGCACGGCTTCTTCCAGCGGGTAAACGAAAACCTTGCCGTCACCGATTTTGCCGGTTTGGGCGGTCTTCTGAATGGTTTCGACGATGGAGCTCACGAGCTCGTCCTTGACGGCGATCTCAAGCTTCACCTTGGGTAGGAAGTTCACCATGTATTCGGCGCCGCGGTAAATTTCCGCCTGCCCCTTCTGGCGTCCGAAGCCCTTGACTTCGCTGACGGTCATGCCTTCGACCCCCAGGGGCGTCAGAGCCTCTCGAACCTCCTCCAGCTTGAACGGCTTGATAACGGCCATGATCAGCTTCATTTCGTTAATCCTTTCCGCTTTTTTGGCCACGTCCCGACTAGCTTACCGGAGTCCTCCCCGGGCCCAGCCGCGATCAATGTGTCGGACCCCACGGTCCGATTTCGCAGCGCACAATTTCAAAAACCATGCCGGAATCCATACAAGTTGTTTTCTGTCTGTAATTTCAATGAGTTATGGAAATTTCGCCGAGATTGTGACGAAAATTTGGTGCCTGTTTTTCATTCAAAACTCATTTTTTGCATAATTTTTATACAGGCATGTTGCTTGGACTTTGCGCGCCGACGGGGTAATGCTGATCGTCCCGGCGGGGTCATCGGGCAGCGGCCCGCGATCCCGGCTCCCTAGGTGGAAAGACGGCCTGCGATGAGCGCGAACGACGGCATGACCCAACCGCAAGACCCCGCTTCCCGGCGCAGACCGTCCGCGGATGCCGACGTCATGATCGTCGGCGGCGGCCTGGTCGGCGGGACGCTCGGCCTTTTGCTGGCCAAGGCCGGGTTGCGGACGATGCTGATCGACCGGATCGATCCGGCGGCCGGACTGGATGCCGGGTTCGATGGGCGGGCTTCGGCGATCGCCTTGGCGACTCACCGTGTCCTGGTCGCGGCGGGTTTGTGGGATGCCTTGGCGCCCGGCGCCGCGCCGATCAACGACATCCGCGTCGCGGATGCGGGATCGCTTCTGTTTCTCCATTACGATCATGCGGCCTTGGGCACCGAGCCCTTCGGCTACATGATCGAGAACCGCCACCTGCGCCGCGCCCTGTTCGACGCGCAGTCCGATTGCCCGAACCTGACGGTCGTTGCCCCGGCGGAGATCGCCGGAATGGATTTACCCACCGCCGGAGACGGGACCGAAGGCGGCCTGACCCTGGCCGACGGGCGGCGTCTGACGGCACCCTTGATCGTCGGGGCCGACGGGCGGGCGTCGAAAACCCGCGATTGGGCCGGGATCCGCACGACCGGATGGCGGTACGAACAGACCGGCATCGTCTGCACGGTCGATCACGAGCACCCGCATCATAATATCGCGCACGAACATTTCCTGGCCGCCGGCCCCTTCGCGATCCTGCCGATCAAGGGGCCGCCGGGCCGCGAAGGCCATCAGTCGTCCCTGGTCTGGACCGAACGGTCGGACCTGGCGCCGGCGATCATGAATTTGGACGACGACGCCTTCCTGGCTGAACTTGCCCTGCGGTTCGGCGATTTCCTGGGATCGCTCGCCCTCGTCGGGCCGCGTTGGAGCTATCCCCTCGCCCTGCACGTGGCGGCCCGGGCGACGGCGCCCCGCTTCGTCCTGTGCGGCGATGCGCTGCACTGCATGCATCCGATCGCCGGTCAGGGCCTGAACATGGGCCTGCGCGACGTCGCGGTCCTGGCCGAGGTTCTGGCCGATGCCCGGCGGGTCGGCCTGGACGTCGGCGCCGCCGCCCAGTTGGAGGATTACGAGCGCCGCCGCCGGTTCGACAATTCCCTGATGCTCGGCATGACCGATGTCTTGAACCGGTTGTTCTCGAACGATGCCGCCCCCCTGCGCCTGGCCCGCGATCTGGGCTTGGCCACGGTCAACCGCCTGCCCGAGGTGAAGAAGTTCTTCATGCGCCACGCCATGGGCGAGGTCGGGGAACTGCCGCGCCTGATGCGGGGCGAGGCGCTGTAACCGATTTTCACCTGCCCCGGCGCCGATTGATCCAGATCACCGCGCGCCGGTGCGGCCGTCCCTATATAGAAGTCCCGCCCTTTCGATTTGACGGAAATGGGCAAAGGTTCTAACAGGGGGGCCCGGCCCGAACCGGCGCCGGAGAGTTCGCGATCATGGACGGCACGATGACGATGACTTCCACCGCCACCACACAGAAAATCCAAGCCAGCATCGACGCCTGCGACACGCGGACGACGCCGTTTTCCCATTGGTTGTTGGACGGGGTGTTTTCCGAAGACGTGGTCGAAGGGCTCCGCGCCCTTCCCTTCGATGCGCCCCGCGCCGATTACACAAAAGGGGCCCGCGCCGCCAATAACGACAGCCGCAGCTATTTCGATCCCGGCCGCCGCGAGGAATTCGCCGTCTGTCAGGACGTCGCCGAAAGCTTCCAGGACCCGGCGACGGTCAAGAAGGTCGAGGCGATGTGCGGCATCGATTTGTCCGGCAGCTTCCTGCGCCTGGAATTCGCGCAGGATCGCGACGGGTTCTGGCTGGAGCCGCACAAGGACATCTCGGTCAAGCGCCTGAGCCTGCTGGTCTATCTGTCGCAAGCACCCGAGGGCGAGGATTGGGGCACCGATATCTATGCCGGTCCCAAGGACGACGACTACTTCGGCCCGACCCCGCATCAGCGCAACCGCGCCCTGGTTTTCGTCCCGGGTTCGGATACCTGGCACGGTTTCCGGCACAAGACGATCACCGGCATCCGCCAGACCCTGATCGTCAACTACGTCGGCCCCGACTGGCGCAGCACGCACGAACTGGCCTATCCGGATCAGCCGGTCTAGGCAATTTCATCCTTTCCGTGAATTTGTGTTCCGCCCGTGCCATCACCGCGCGGGGCGGCGTCGATTTTCCTTGCCTAAAGGACCCTGCCTCCGTTTGAAATGAGGGAAAGCCGCACCAAGCGGCCGACAACATCAAGGACGGGCCGCCCCGGCGGCTTGGGAGGCGAAAGTGACGATCGACGTTCAATGGCGCGACTACGACGTGGTCGTCGCAGGCTCCGGTGGCGCCGGCAGTGCGGCGGCCGACGCGGCGGCCCAGGCCGGGGCCCGCGTCCTGGTCCTGACCAAGGATCCGGTCGGCTGTTCCGACACCAAAATTTCCGAAGGCAATGCCACCGTTCGCGCGACCGTCACCGACGAGGACACGGAACAGGTCCTGTCCGACAACTTGCGGTTTTCGGGCGCCGACCTGCCGTTGCCGGAAATCACCGATGCCTACGCCAAGGACAGCCGCAGCGCCTATGACTGGTATCGCGCCCACGGCCTGCGCCCCAAGATCAACGCCGACCGCCAGGGCCCTTATGCCCGCCCCCATGCCAAGGGCGGCCATACCAAGGCGCGGTCCGTCGGCCATGCCAATGCCGGCGTCGCCTTCAGCCATGCCGGATGGGCCGCCGTGGTCGAAGGAACACGGATCGATTATCTGGAAGATGCCTGGCTGCTGGACCTGATTACCGAAGACGACGGCGGCAGCCGCCGCATCGTCGGCGCCCTTGCCTATGACGCGGCGAACGGTTGCCTGGTTGCGATCCGCGCCCCTGCGGTCGTGATCGCCGCCGGTGGTCTGTCGACATTGTTTTTTCCCAAGACCGATACCATGCGCGGCAACACGGGCGACGGCTACGCCGCCGCCGCGCGCGCGGGCGCCGATCTGGTCGACATGGAACAGGTGCAGTTCCTGCCGTTCTGCCTGGCCTCCCCGCCTTCTTATGAAGGTCTTCTGGTCGGCGAGCCCTCGACGGCCTGTTTCCTGGGCGTCCTGCGGGACCGCCACGGCAAGGTGATCCTCGACGGCGTCTATATGCGAACCCGCGCCGAATGTTCTGCCGCGATCATGCGCGCCGTCGCCGACGGGCGCGGCACGGACATGGGAGGTGCCTATCTGGACATGACCGGCAACGCCAAGCTGCCCAAGTCGGGCCCCTACTTCATGCGTTATCTGGAAACGGCGATGCCGTCGGCCTATCGCACGGCGCGCCAGGCTTTGCCCAAACCGGCGGTGCAATGCGCCGAACCCTGGGAAGTCCGCCCGGCGGCCCATTACATGATGGGCGGGATCCGGGTGAACGCCGACGGGGCGTCGGTCGGCGGGCCGGACGCCGGGACGATCGATGCCGGGATCGCCGGTCTGTTCGCCGCCGGACAGTCCATGGGCGGCGTGTTCGGCGCCAACCGCCTGGGCTCCACCGCGTTGACGGAAAACGTCGTCTTCGGCCTGCGGGCCGGGGCGAACGCGGCCGCGGCGGCCCGGGGGGCAAAGACGGAGGCGGATGCCGCGCCGGCGTTCCAGCCGTTGATCGATGCCTATCAGGCGCGGTTCGGCCAGGCCGGAACGGAGGCCCCCGCCGTGCTGAAGAAGGAATTGCAGGACACGGCCTGGGATTGCATCGGCCCGGCCCGCACCGCCGCCAGCCTGGACCGCATGGATCGGGTGATCGCCGATTTGACCGCCCGCGCCGGGAAATCCGCAATTCCCGATTACGGCCTGTGGAACCAATCCTTCGTCGAATTCGCCGAGTTGACGAACCTGTTGGATGTGGCCCGCGCGGTCAGCGCCGCCGCCCGCGAACGGGACGCCAGTGTGGGTGGCCATGTGCGTTTGGATCGCGGCGATGTCTCCCTGCTGTCCGCCCCTTACTCGACCGTCGTTCGGCGCGCGGGCGGCGGTGCGGGCCAAGTGCGATTTTCGGCCTTTCGTGCCGCCCGGCCGCGCACGCCGATCGGCCGCTTGATCGCAATCCGCCTGGGCGATGCCTGGCGCAAGGCCCAGAACCGGGCACTCAAGATGCTGCCTGACGGGGTTCTCGACGGCATTCTGGAGAAACGTTACCAGGCGATTCTCGGCCCCGGAAACAAGGCCAAGGAAATTGCCCCCGGGAGCCCCGCCGGCGCCGTTGCCGACCCCCCGCAATAAACCGGCCGACCCTCGTCCCGCCCGATTGATCGAAAGCCCCCCCACCATGCCCGACAGCCTGAAAGTCGATATCGTCACCACCCGCAACGGAAAGCAGGACGTCGTCACCTATGACTACCAGACGCGGTTCGACAAAGAACGGCCGATGGCGCTCGACGTGCTGTTACAGGCCCAGGCGACGGCGATTCCCGATCTCGCGTTCCGCTACGGCTGCCGGGCGCGCAATTGTGGGGTCTGCACGATCGACGTTAATGGGAAGCCGCGCATCGCCTGCCGTGCGCGGGTGCGCGACGGCGATCGGATCGAGCCCATGGCGACGCTGCCGGTTCTCGCCGACCTCGTCGTGCGGCGCGACGGCATCGCGCGGCAGATGAAGGGTCGCCTGGCGTCGGCCCAGCGAACCAACGACCTGAATGTCGAAGCGCCCGAGGACTATCACGCGCTGACGGCCTGCATCGAATGTTACGCCTGTCTGGACGGCTGCCCCATGCATGCGCGCAACGCCGATGCCCCGGCCGGTGATGCGGCGTCTGCGCCGGGCGACGGATACAGATGGGGAAATCCATTTTCGTTGCTGAAATTGCAGATGCTGCGCCTCGATCCCTGCGTCACCGACGCGGGCAAGGCGGCGGCCTTGGACCATGCCGTTGATCTGGGGCTCGATGCCTGCGTCGGCTGCCCGGGCTGTAAATGCGGGGTCGGCATCGATCTCAAGGGCAAGGTGGTCAAGGGATTGCTGAACGCGGCCGGGGACCGGCTGCCGCCGGACGAAGCCGCCGCCGACAATTAGTATACAAATCGGCCAAAGATCGTCAGGGTGCGATCAGGTTCGTCAGGCATAAACCGGGCATTCGACCACCGACCATGCCTGGAATTTTGCCGTGCCTACATACCGCCAGACCCGCCCCGCCCTTCCCGAATCCCGACACCCCCGGACGCCCGACGTATCCGCGCGATTGGCGGCATTAGCCGGTCTTGCCGGATGCGCGGCCCTGATGGCCGGTGCCGGCGATGCGGCGGCGGCACAATGCCCCGCATTTCCGAGCGGCCCCTACGCCGCCCCGGTCAGTCACGACCGGGTTGCCGGGTATGTCGAAACAAAGCTCGGCGGCGATTGGCGGGCCTATATCGCCCAACAAGTCGACCGGCTCCGCCGTCTCGACGCGGTGAGGGCTCAGGGCAAGGCGCTCGCGGTGCGCCATGACGGCGGCGCGGCCCGGATTTCAGGGCCGGAACTCGACCATTACATTTCCGTAACGTCAGACCGGATCAAGGTTCTTCGCTGTCTCGCCGGTGAAACGACCTCTCCGGCGGCCAAACTGGTCGCGGTCCTGCCCAAGCCCGTCACGTCCGCGCCGTCGGGATCGAACCAAGCCTCCGCCGCCGATCTGAACAATTTCGCGACCGCCGCCGGCGGGACCGAGGTCGCGGCGGCGCCCCAGGCGCCGGCCCCAAAGGCGTCGCAGAAACCGCAACTGGTTCACGTCCCCCTTCGAAACGTAAAGGCCCAGCCGCCGGCCCCGAACCTGGACGTGGAAATCACCGCCGTCTGCAAGGGCGACACGACGATCTTCCGAGTGTCCAACATGGGCGCGGCCTTTCCCGAGCCGGGATCGATCTCGATCTATCAGATCGGGGCCGCCGGACGGAAGTTGATTCGCACCCGGCGCATGCAGTTGAGCGAGGGCCAGAGCGCGACCTTCGAACTGAAGAAGTACCTCAACGCCACGGGTCAGTTGGGCCTGTTTGTCGAGCCGTCCTGGTATCATCGGGCGACCGGCCTGGATGCGGCCATCGCCTGCAACTGATCTTGGCTCGGCCGCCGCGCCGATTACGGATCGCGGCTGAGCCCCTTGGCTTCCAAGGCTTCCAGATACCCTGCCCAGATTTCTTTCTGGCGGCTGCCCATGTCGTAGAGGTAGTCCCAGGAGAAAATGCCGGTATCGTGCAGATCGTCGAACTTGAGCCGCACAGCGTAGTTGCCGACCGGTTCGGCGCCGATGATGTTGACGTGGCGGCGCCCGGCGATCACCGTTTTCTGGCCCGGGCCATGGCCCTGAACCTCGGCCGAGGGGCTTTCGACGCGCAGCAGCTCCGCCGGAATGCGGAAGGAGACGCCGTCGTCGAAATCGATCTCCAGCACCTTGTCGTCTTTCTTGATGCGCAGCTCCGTCGGGGTCTGACGGCTGCCGCCCGCCGCGTAACCGCCGGTCATGGGGCGGCTCCGGCGCCGTCGGCTTTCAGCTCGCGTGCCTCGTCGGGCAGCATGATGGGAATACCGTCGCGGATCGGATAGGCGAGGCCCGCTTGGCGGCTGATCAATTCACCTGCCTGGGCATCGTATTCCAGCGGCCCCTTGGTCACGGGGCAGACCAGAATTTCCAGAAGTTTCGCGTCGACCTTGCCGTCGCTCATGGCGTCACGCCTTTCCTTTGACGAAGGGGTTCATGGTCAATGCGAGGTGCCGCCGGGCGCGGGCGCCGGGCCGCGGGCCCCCATTTCCAACAATTCGGTCAGCAGCGCGCCCCGCGTGGCCGGGGTATCGCTTTCCAATAAGGCCTGCTTTTCCCTGAGGTCGAATGGGCAGACCATGGCCAATGAGGTGACCAGAAGCGCGTCCGGAGCCTCCTCGATGGCTTCCCAATCGGTCTTCAGGCCGTTGGCGTCGAGATAGCGCGCCGCCGCATCCAACAGGCGCGCGCGGTCCAGGCCCGCCGGGATATCGTCGTCGAGGTCGTCCGTGAACGGGGTGAAATCCGGGCGCACCCGCCGATAACCGTTCTGCACGGCCAGTTCATCGGTGACGCGAAACCGGCTTTGGCCCAACAGGGTAATCAGCAGCCGCCCGTCCCCGGTCTCGGAAAAGCTGACGATCCGCCCGCAGCATCCGACGGGATAGACCGGCGGGTTTTCGCGCAGGTCCGGATCGCGCGGCGCGTCCTCGCCGGGTTGCGGCTTGGGCTGAATCATACCGATCAGGCGGCCGTCGCCCATGGCATCGATGATCATGTGAAGGTAGCGCGGTTCGAAAATATTCAGCGGCAATTGCCCGCCGGGCAACAGCAACGCACCCGGCAGCGGGAAGATCGGCAGAACGTCGGGAAGGCCGCCGGTATCCGAATATTTCGCGCCATGCGCCATTGCGGGCGGAAGCCTCTTTTAAGAGAACAGCACCGACGACAGGCGCCGGCGGCCGGACACGGTCAATTCATGGGCGCCGCCCAGGGTGTCGAAAACCTTCACCAGCTGCTTGCGCGCGGCTTCGTCGTTCCAGGCCTTGTCGCGGCGGACCAATTCCAGAAGCTCGTCGATGGCGGCTTCCGCGTCGCCGCGCGCGAACAGCGCGACAGACAGGTCCAAACGTGCCTGATGATCCTTGGGATCGGCCTCGACCTTGGCGCGAAGCTCCACCGGATCGCCGGTTTCACCCACTTCCTTGGCCAATTCCAGGGCCGACGCGGCCGATTCGACATCCGCCTTGGTGCGGATGTTGGACGGCAGCGAGGTCAGGATTTCCTCCGCCTCGGCCAGCATGCCCAGGGCAATCTGTGCCCGCAGAATACCGGCGATGGCGGTGTCGTTGGTCTGATCCTGGGCTTGGATTTCCTTGAAAATCTCCAGCGCCAGTTCGTTTTCCCCGGCGTCAAGCGCCGCCTGGCCCTGTTCCAGCGCCTGGTCGAGCGGTGCCTTGGCGCCGTCGGTCAGTTTATCGATGAAGGCCTTCACCTGGCTTTCCGGCAGCGCACCCATGAAGGCGTCGACCGGTTGGCCGTCCTTGAAGGCATAAACCGTCGGCAGGGACTGCACCCGCAATTGGGCGCAGAGGTCCTGGTTCTCGTCGGCGTTGATCTTGACCAGCTTGACCAGACCGGCGGCCTGGGTGACGACCTTTTCCAGAACCGGCGTCAGCTGCTTGCAGGGGCCGCACCAGGTGGCCCAGAAATCGACCAGGACCGGGACCTCTTTGGAGGCCTCGATGACGTCCTGCATGAAGGTCTGGATATTGCCGTCCTTGATCACCGCGCCGTCGCCCGCGGGCGCGCCGCCGGGACCGGCCATGCCGGGCGCACCGGGGGCCATGGGGGCGCCGTTCCCCTGGCCGTCCGTGGGCTGGGCGGCGTCGGTTTTCGGAGCGGTCGAGCCGTCGGGGTTCAGGATGAAAGCCATGGGGGGAAATTCCGTCTGTTTATTTTAAGTGTCCAAATGTCCGGCGCCGATGCCGGGATTGTGCCGGGCCAATCTGCCCCAAAGATGGCGGTTTGTCTGCCCTGTCGCAAGGGCCGGGGCGGATGAAAGCAATGTCCGCGGGTTATACGCCGTCCGGCGGCGGCCCGTCCAGGTCGGCAATCGCCGGGGGATGTTCGGTGGCCTCGAGAAAACGGACCAGATCGGCGGGCGAAAGCGCCGTCGTCGCGGAATTGATCAGCGGATGGAAATTGACCAGCTCGGCCTCGGTCAGGGCCTTGTCCAGGACAACCTTCACCTGGCGGTCGCTGTCGTTGATCGCGGCGAAGGGCGTGACCGATCCGGGCTCGACCCCCAATACCTCGATCAGCGCCTCCGCCCGGCCGAACGACAGATGGGCGGATCCGATGCGTTTCTTCAAATCCTTCATGTCGATGGCGCGGTCTTCGGCGGCGACGACCAGCCAGAGCTGCCCCTTCTTGTCCTTGAGGAACAGGTTCTTGCAATGGACGCCCGGCAGGTCGCCGCGCAATGCCTTGCTTTCCTCGACGGTGAACACGGGCGCGTGGTCGGTCGTCCGCGCATCGATGCCAAGATCGGCGATATAGCGGAGCAGGTCGTCTCTGGACTTATGCATGGCGGCGCGATGTTTCTCTTGGTGGATGGTGGCGGGAGGGCCGGTCAGGAATACAATTTTCCGCCCCCAGGGTGCAATCGCGCGGCAAAGTGGGGGTCATTGCATTATTCTTTCACTTAAGCCCTTGCATTGCCCGTGCCTTCCCGTATATATCCCTCCCTCGCTTTCAGCGACGCGGGCGTAGCTCAGGGGTAGAGCGCAACCTTGCCAAGGTTGAAGTCGTGAGTTCGAATCTCATCGCCCGCTCCATTTCTTTCTTCAACTAGACGTGTGCAGTGTCCTTGCGGCGCGCGGTCATGCCGACCGCGGTCCGATGCCGTCGGCATCACCCTGAGTGGTGTAGATCGTCAAGTTCCGCGCCGCCATGTCTTGGATTTCACGGTAAAAACATTCGCAATCGATCATCCAGGACCGGGACCGGCTCAGGGTGAATGGGCGGAGCGCCCCCGAATCCGTCAGTTCGTCGGTGATCCGGTCGCGCACCCAGGTATTGAGCGCCCCATCGATGCGCCGTCCGACAAGATCGGCACGATACCGGCGGAGTGGCCGTGATATCGGTTCGCCCGAGGGCGCGATATAATCGACGATCTCCGCTGCCTCATAAACCTCCAAGGGAAAGCCGGGCCAGGTGTCCTCCACGACATGATAAAAACTGACCGGGCCCAGGGTGATGCCCGCACCGACGATTTTGCCGCCCAGTTGGTGAACCCGCGCCAGCGGTGAAGCCGAATGGCAGATTCGGTCGTCCTCCGCATGACCGCCCACGATGAACGCTGCCTTTGGTCCTTGGGCGCATACCGATGCGAATGGATGGCTGCTGCGCAAGGTTCCGGGCAGGGTCCGGAAGACCTCGGTCACCCACCCTGTCTCGGATGGGGCAGTTCGCAAATCGACGGTGGCACGGTCGGGACCGAAAACCCGGTCCGCCCGGCCGTAGGCGGGCATGACCAGGGTGCCTTCCGGTCCGACCGCTTCCTTGAAAGCGTCGATCACGGTTTCAGCGCCGCCATCCACACGGCCCAGGCTCGCCAGAGAAACATGAAGACAGAGAACGTCGCCCGGTACGACGCCCGCGGTGCGCAACTGGCCCACTAGGGTTTCTTGGCCGCAGGGGGAGGTGGCCGCGCGGGAGAGGCTCCGAACGGCGTGGCGGGCCGCGTAGAAGGGCGCTTTGGCCATGGCGTGGAGGGGGCGTGGAACGAAACGATGGAGCAGCCGGCGGGCGTCGTCGAACCGTCGGCTCACAAAGGGGTCATTCCCGCCAAACCTGGGACCTGGGCGAAGGTGACGAAGGCGACGTCCGACCGGTAGGTGTCGCGCATGCGCCGGACATACTCGCCGAGAGCCTGCAGCTGATCGTCGTTGACGATCTTGGAATGGCTATTCAAAGAAAAAAACAGGGACGCTTCGTCGTTATGGCGGCGGATGAAGGAATCGGTAATCCGCATCAAGCGGTCGACGTCGCCGTTGTTCAATTCCAACAAATCCCAGCCCGGCAGTAGACGCCAGCGGATCAGGTTGGCCTTCGCGGCGAGGCGTTCGACCAGGCTTGGCCGTACATCCGTTTGCGAACTGGCACCGTTCAATGGGGGGGCGGATCTGCGTTCAGCCGCCCGGCGCAAGGTCGCCTGGGCGGCCGGCCATATTCCGCCCAGCCCCTCGGCGCCGGCTGCAATGGGCACTTCAAAGAGGCCGGCATTCTCGGTGGCCGAGGCCGTGCCGATGTCGTCCATCCAATAGTTCGCTTCCCGGGGTAAGCGGCGAAAATCGATCGCATGGAGGTCCGACTTGAGATACATGTCCGGCACGACGCTGGAGTCCACGAGATACCCTGCTGCCCGCAGGCCAGCAAGAATGCCGGCCGCGTCGGGCTGAAGGCAATATCCGCCCGCCCGGTAGGCGAGGCAGGTGTAGTCGGGATCCTGAGCGCCGATCACCTCTTCAAGATAGGATTTCGCCCGGCGCCCCAAATCATCGGCCAGGGCACGTGGCGTGGTGCCGTTATCCCGTGCCGACGAGGACAAGGAAAAATTGTCGCCCTGGGTGCGATAGTGTGATGTTCCGTCTTCGCCGAAGGTGAAATCTGTGTATAGCCAATGCGGATGCAGATGCGCTTGCACGTCATGACCCCGCGCGACGATTGCGCGAAGTTGTTCCTCAACCGCATCGACGAAATTGTTTTTACCCAGCTCGCGGTACCGCCACAGGCAAGCGACATCGCAAAAGAAGGTCATTGGGGCTTCGGCCTCGGCGAGACGATCGAGCATCTTGTCCGTAGGCGCGCAGAGCACGTCCGTTTCCGGCAGATGGTTGGCACCGAAAAACAGTTCGTAGTCGTTGGACAGAAGGACGTATTTCATCGGGGTCCACGGGCCGGAATTGCGCTGGCCGGCGCTGTGTCATGGAACGAGCCTGGCCGGTAAATTGCAGCGGAAGATGATGCCCTTTACTCGGAAAGATTGTCAACCGACGCTACGGCCCCGGGTCGCCTGACGTTCGCCGATCAGGCGCGCCACGAGCGCCAATCCGCCGATGGTGACGAAAGGCACAACTGGCGCCAGGTAGCGATCCTCCAGATAGACCAAGGCATAGGCTGCCGGATAGGCCGCGACGAATAGCCAGAGGGCGCCCATGGCCAAGTCGCGGCCGGACAATTCGTCGGGCCGACCACCGGCCGCTTTTACCCCCTTTAAGACGACCACAGGGACGCCGGCCAGGAACAATGCCGTCAATAGAGCAGAACCCAGCCGGGCCAGGGTCCGGACGGCCAGCAGCGCAACTTGATCGATCCGACCGTGATCGACCAGGTTGTCCCAGATTTTGCCCGGGCCAGGGAACGGCGTCGTGCCGCCCGCCCACAGGCTGAGGCGTTCCGGCCCGGCAAGGGGCATCACCGGCAGATAGGCGTAGCGCGGGTCCAAGCGGCTCAAATAAATGCCGCCGCGGGCCATCGGATAGCGTTGCCAATGCTCGGCAAACAGCTTGTCCGCGTGCCGTGCTACTGCAAGTGCGTTCATGCCCTGGACGGTCTTCAGGTATTGATTGATCTGGGAGAAGACAACGCCTGGATTGTCATTCAGCGCCACCCGCGTGAAGGGCGCTTCGGCCAGCAATGGGTCTTCGGCAAACACCGGATATCCGTTGCGCGCCAGATCGACCACCGGGTGGTACATGGCGGTCTGGGCAACGGTGGTGATGAATCGCTCGCCCGTACGCATCTGGTTCCAGGCTTTGTAGGCCTGGATGCCGGTGAGAAGCGGAATTAAGAAGACGGCAAGCATCAGTAGCGCGCGCCCGACCCGTGCCGTACCGGACCCGGTTGCCGTTTTCCATGCCCAGGCAAGGACCAGCGGCCAGAGGGCGAGATGCATGATCGCCCCCGCCTCGCGCAGCAGAAAGGCAAGCAGAAGGCCCCCGCCAAGAGCCAGCGCCTCCCGCAGGGTAAGGGCCCGTCCGATCACCAGGGCGCGGCCCGCATGGGCGGCGATGCCGATGATCAGGCTGGCGTGCAGGCTGTCGGTCAGAAGGCATTGATCAAGCACGAAGGCCAGGCCCAGGCCGTGCGCCAAGACCGAGGTGACAGCGACCCAGGTCCTCCCGCTTAGGGCAACGGCCAAGCGCCAGAGCATAGCCGAGGCGCCTAGCGACACTCCCATTTGGAAAACGATCAGACCCCATTCCCAGGCGTTGCCAAACCCGAGCTTGAACAAGGCCATCAATGCCGGATAGCCGACGGCCCTTACGGCTGTGAGCGGAATCAATTCGGCCGACAGGTCGAGGTCTCGCGCCCAATCGCCGCCGGCAAGGATTGCCTCGGCAAATAGGACATAGTCGGAGCTGTCGGGCAGGGTGACCGGTCCCAAGGTTGCGAGAAACGCGCTCTTTAGCAGCGCCAAAAAGGCCAGGGTCGTCAGCAAGGCGCGTCGGTTGTTCATATGGTCGGCCTCTTCATCCGTGGCAGGTGGTCGGTCCCGGTCCGCCCGACTTATCGGTGATTTTGCCGGTTGGCGGAAGGACGAAGGCTCCGGAGCCTCCACGAAACTTTAGCTTTCCATAACAAGCCTCTGATTATAGGCTTTTATGCGTTGCTCCGTTGTGTCCGGCGGATTGTTGTGCTCGGCGGATTGCCGAACCTCGGCATCCCCGGCCGAAGAATGCCGATGCTGGCCGGAACAACCGCGAGGGCAAAATCTCCCCGCCGTCTCGGGCGCAGATCCGGGGGTGGGCATCATCTGGGAGGGGTTCATGCCGGTTAAACGGGATTTGAAGACCGACGCACTGTTGAAACAGGTGTCGAAACTCATGCGCGCCGGGCTGAAGGGCGCCAAGGCCACCACCATGGTCCATTACGCGGACCAGTACTTCGCCCATATGCCGCCGCAGGACATCCACGCCCGTGATGCCGAAACGCTTGCCGGGATCGCCAAGAGCCATTGGCAGACCGCCGCGGTCCATCGCCCCGGCAAACCGTCCGTTCGTGCCTACCGTCCCGACGGCAAAAAGGACGATTGGTCGTCGAACCACACGATCGTCGAAATCGTCACCGAGGACATGCCCTTCCTGGTCGATTCCCTGTCGTCGGAAATGAACCGGCGGGGCCTGACCGTGCACCTGATCGTTCACCCCATCCTCAAGGTGAAGCGCGACGCCAAGGGCCGGCTGGTCCGTATCCTCGACGCCGGCGAGCCCGAGGACGGCGCGCGCATGGAATCCTGGATGCATGTCGAGGTCGACGAGGAGACGCCCGAAGGTGAGCGCGATATCGAAAAGGGCGTCCTCAAGGTTCTGGAAGACGTCCGCGCGGCGGTCGAGGATTGGCGGCCGATGCGCGAACGCATGGGCCAGGTGATCGACGATTTCCGCCAGACCGCCGGGGACGCCGCCCAGGAAGAAGCGACGGAAGTGCGCGAATTCCTGCGCTGGATGCACGACAACAATTTCACCTTCCTAGGTGCGCGCGATTACAAGGTCTCCGGTTCCGGGGCGAAGACGTCGGTCGCCGTCGATAAGAAATCGGGCCTGGGCATCCTGCGCGACATGAAAATGTCGGTCCTGACCTATTCGCCGGACCTGTCGAAGGTGCCGCCGGAAGTCCGCGCCTTCATCGCCGATCCGGGGTTGATCGTCGTTACCAAATCGAACCAGCGGTCGACCGTGCACCGCCCGGTGCATATGGATGCCATCGGCATCAAGACCTTCGATAAGAACGGCAGGGTTTCGGGCCTGCGCATCTTCGTCGGCCTGTTCACGTCCGCCGCCTATAACCGCAGCCCGCGTGACATTCCGCTGTTGCGCCGCCGGTTGCAGCAGGTTTTCCAGCGCGCCGGCCTGCCGCCGTCCAGCCACGACGGCAAGGCGCTGATGAACATCCTCGAGACCTATCCCCGGGACGAGCTGTTCCAGATTTCCGAAGACCAGTTGCTGGAAACCTCCATGGGCATCCTGCATCTGCAGGATCGCCAGAGAGTGGCGCTCTTCATGCGGCCGGATAATTTCGGGCGGTTCGTGTCCTGCCTGATCTACGTGCCGCGCGATCGATACACCATGGATCTGCGCGAACGCATGCAGGACATTTTGTGCGAGGCGGTCAACGGCCGGGTCTCCAATTTCTCGACGCTGTTGGGCGATGCGCCGCTGGCGCGCCTGCACCTGATCGTCGCGACCGAGCCGGGCAACGTGCCCGCCTATTTCGTCAAGGGACTGGAAGGGCGGCTCGCCCGTGCGTCCCGGACCTGGGGCGACGATCTGGGCGTGGCGCTGGCCGAGACCTTCGGCGAAAAGGAAGGCCTGCGCCTGGCGCGCCGCTTCCAGGATGCCTTCGGTCCCGGGTATACCGCGCAATACGCGCCCGGCGACGCGGTCAACGATATCGTCGTGATCGAGGAAGCGCTTTCCGCCGACCATATCGGCCTGCACCTTTATCGGCCCGATGGGGCGACCGGCAACCATGTGCGGTTCAAGGTCTATCATCCGGACCACGCCGTGCCGCTTTCGGATGCCCTGCCGCTGTTCGAACACATGGGTTTCCGCGTGATCGACGAAAACCCGCACGAGGTTTCCTGCGACAACGGCGGCGGCGCGCAAAAACTGATGATCCACGACTTCGGCTTGGAAACCCGCGACGGCGGCGACGTCGATCTGAAGGCGATCAAGGAGAAGTTCGAAGACGCCTTCGCCCGGGTCTGGCGCGGCGAGATCGAAAGCGACGGGTTCAATGCGCTGGTCGCGCGCGGCGGTTTGGGCTGGCGCGAGGTTCTGGTGCTGCGCGCCTATTGCCGCTGCCTGCGCCAGATGGGCATCCCCTATTCCCAGACCTATATGGAACAGACCCTGGCCCGCCATTTGGGCGTGGCCAACATGATCGTCGATCTGTTCATGACGCGGATGGTGCCGGACGGCATTTCGGCCAAGGCACGCGAGAAGAAGACGGCGGCGTTGCACGCCAAGATGCGCGATGCGTTGGAGGCCGTGACCAGCGCCGACGAGGACCGCATCCTGTCGCGTTTCATTAATCTGGTCGATGCGACGATCCGCACCAATTTCTTCCAGCCCGCCGCCGACGGCGGGCACAAGCCCTATGTCTCGTTCAAGTTCAAGTCGCGGGAAATCGACGACCTGCCGCTGCCGCGCCCCTTGCGCGAGATCTTCGTCTACAGCCCCCGGGTCGAAGGCGTGCATCTGCGCTTCGGCTTCGTCGCCCGCGGCGGCCTGCGCTGGTCCGACCGGCCGGAAGATTTCCGCACGGAAATCCTGGGTCTGGTCAAGGCGCAGCAGGTCAAGAACGCGGTCATCGTGCCGGTCGGCTCCAAGGGCGGCTTCGTCGTCAAACGGCCGCCGACGGACGGCGGGCGCGACGCCTTCATGGCCGAAGGCATCGAATGCTACAAGACCCTGATCCGGGGTTTGCTGGACGTCACCGACAACCTGGACGGCGCCAAGGTCGTGCCGCCGAAAAGCGTTTATCGCTGGGACGACGACGACCCCTATCTGGTGGTCGCGGCGGACAAGGGCACGGCGACGTTTTCCGACATCGCCAACGGCGTTTCCATCGACTACGGCCATTGGCTGGGCGATGCCTTTGCTTCCGGTGGGTCGGTCGGCTACGACCACAAGGGCATGGGCATCACCGCCAAGGGTGCCTGGGAATCGGTCAAACGCCATTTCCGCGAAATGGGCACGGACATCCAGAACGAAGACTTCACCGTGGTCGGCGTCGGCGACATGTCGGGCGACGTGTTCGGCAACGGCATGATGCTGTCCAAGCACATCAAGCTTTTGGGCGCGTTCAACCACATGCATATCTTCGTCGACCCGAACCCGGACCCGGCCAAGACCCATGCGGAACGGGTGCGCATGTTCAATCTGGGCCGATCATCCTGGACCGATTACGACACCAAGCTGATTTCCAAGGGTGGCGGGATTTATGAGCGCAGCGCCAAGACCATCAAGCTGTCGCCGGAGGTGCGTGCCTGCTTCGGCATCACGAAGGAAATCGTCTCGCCGAACGAACTGATCCTCGCGATGCTGAAATCGCAGATCGACCTTTTGTGGTTCGGCGGCATCGGCACCTATATCAAGGCGGCGACGGAATCCAGCGCCGACGTCGGCGACCGGGCCAACGATTCGATCCGCGTCAACGGCCAGGACCTGAACTGCAAGGTCGTCGGCGAGGGCGCCAACCTGGGCGCCACGCAGAAAGGCCGCATCGAATACGCCATGAAGGGCGGGCGCCTGAACACGGATTCCATCGACAACTCCGCGGGGGTCGATTGCTCGGACCACGAGGTCAACATCAAGATTCTGTTGGGCGCGGTGATGGCGAAGGGTGGGCTGACCGAGGCGCAGCGCAACAAGCTGTTGGCCAAGATGACCGACGAAGTCGGCGAACTGGTGCTCAAACATAATTACAGCCAGACCCAGGCCCTGACCTCGACCCAGGCCAAGGGCGCGCATACCCTGGACAATCAGATCCGGCTCATGCGGATGCTGGAAAAACGCGGCATTCTCGACCGGACGGTCGAATTCCTGCCTGACGACGAAACGCTGGCCGAACGCGCGGCCCAACACAAAGGCCTGGTCCGCCCAGAACTTTCCGTGCTGATCGCCTATGCCAAGAACTGGCTTTATGACGAACTGCTCGCGTCGGACCTGCCGGATGATCCGCATTTGCTGGACGAGATCGTGCAGTACTTCCCGTCGGACCTGCGCGTCAAATACCTGGATGAGATGAAGACCCACCGCCTGAAGCGGGAGATCATCGCGACGCGGGTGACCAATTCCATGGTCAACCGGGTCGGCGACACCTTCGTCACGGAATTCATGGAAAAGACCGGGCGCAAGCCGTCGGAAATCGCCCGTGCCTATACGATCGCCCGCGAGGTCCTCCGCGCCCGCGATCTCTGGGCCGAGATCGAGGCCCTGGACAACAAGGTGCCGACGCGGGCCCAGACTTCGATGCTGGCCGATATGAACCGGTTGTTGGAATGGGTGACGCTGTGGTTCTTGCGGAACGGCAAACCAGGTTTGGACATCGGCACGCATGTCGCCGAATTCGCCGCCGGGACGGCGCAACTGGCCGATAATATTTCCGCCGTCGTCCCCAAGCATTACATCGACGACATGAAAAACCGCGCCAAGCCTTACCTGGACGACGGTGTGCCGCCGGCGCTCGCCCACAAGGTTTCCCATCTGGTGAACCTGTATTCGGCCTGCGACATCGTCGGCCTGGCCAATCGGCGCAAGATGGATGTGCGCGAAGTCGCCAAAATCTACTTTGCCGTGGGTACCCGGTTCCGGCTCGGCCGCCTGCGGGCTGCGGCGAGCAATCTGGAATCCGACGACCATTGGCAACAGTTGGCCGTCGCCGCCTTGGTCGAAGAGGTCTACGCTCATCAGCTGGCCCTTGCCTCCAACGCCCTGGATCATTTGTCCAAAGGCAAAAAGGACACGGACAAGGCGATTGCCGCCTGGGTCACGCGTAATCAGGCGGCCGTGGATCAGACGGAAGTGCTGCTCAACGAGCTTTGGACGACCGAGGTCAATGACCTTTCCATGGTCGCCGTGGCCTCGCGGCAGTTGCGCGCCCTGGCGGACGCTCAGGCTTAAGGTAGGATTTCAACGCCGACGCCATTTATTCCAACGGCTTTGCGAATTTAGGATAGACAGATGATCTTGTTTCCCCACTATGGTGGAGCTATCTATGGCGATGAATAAGGCGTTGAATCCGCCCGCCTTTTAAGAGAAAGTCCGGCATGACGTTTCCCGATGATAAATTCACCGATATCGGCGCCTTCGCCGATGCCTATTTTCAGGCGTCGCAGGCGGCTCAGGCTTCCGTCGACCGGATTGCGCTGGCGCGTGCCGGGGCTTTGCTCGCCGGCGCCTATGCGGCGCGCAAATCAATCTATGTCTGCGGCAACGGCGGATCGGCGGCGATTTCCAATCATTTGGTCTGCGATCACCTGAAGGGCGGGCAGACGGATACGGACCTGCGGCCCAAGGTGGTTTCCCTGGCGTCCAACATGGAAACCATCACGGCGATCGCCAACGACATTTCTTATGGCGAAATCTTCGTCTACCAACTGCGGACCCTGGCCGACGAGGGCGACGTGTTGATCTCGATCTCGTCCTCGGGTGATTCGGAAAACGTCGTGAAGGCTTGCCAATGGGCGCGTGACAACAATCTGGCGGTGATCGCCATGACCGGTTTCGGCGGTGGGCGCACGCGCGAGATCTGTGACGTCAATTTGCATGTCTTGGGCGATAACTACGGTGTCGTCGAGGATACGCATCAGGCGTTGATGCATATCCTGGCCCAGTTTATCCGTCAGGATCGGATGCCCTCCGAGGTCATCAAGGAGCGCAAGTTCTAGTCGTGCTTGCCGAATATTGCTGATTGGGCAACAAAAAAGGGCCGCACGCGCGGCCCTTTCCACTTTATGACTATTCGGTTGCGCTTAGTGCTTAAAGTGCCGCATCCCGGTAAAGACCATCGCCAGACCGCGTTCATTGGCGGCGGCGATGACTTCGTCGTCGCGCACGCTGCCGCCCGGCTGGATGATCGCCGTGGCCCCGGCCTCGGCTGCCGCCAACAGGCCGTCGGCGAAGGGAAAGAAGGCATCCGACGCGACGACCGAGCCGATGGCCCAGCTTTCGCTGTCGCCTGCGACCTTGGCCGCGTCCTGGGCTTTCCAGGCGGCGATGCGCGATGAATTGACGCGGCTCATCTGTCCCGCCCCGACACCGACGGTGGCGCCGCCCTTGGCATAGACGATCGCATTGGATTTGACGTGCTTAGCGACCGTGAAGGCGAAGGTCAGATCGGCCATTTCGGCCTCGGTCGGGGACCGTTCGGTGACGACCTTCAGGGTATCGGTCAGCCCGGCATCCCGGCCCTGCAGCAGGTAGCCGCCGGCAAGCGAACGTACGGTCATGCCCTCGATCTTGGGGTCGGGCATGGCGCCCGTGGTCAGAACGCGCAGGTTCTTCTTGCGGCTCAGAACCTCGCGCGCGGCATCGTCGATGTCCGGTGCGATGATGACCTCGGCAAACAGATCGGCGACGGCCTCCGCCGTCACCGCGTCCAGCGCCCGGTTGAAGGCGATGATGCCGCCAAAGGCGCTCTCCGTGTCGCAGGCGAGTGCGCGGGCATAGGCCGTCGGCAGGTCGACACCGACCGCGACGCCACAGGGATTGGCGTGTTTGACGATGACGCAGGCGGGGCCGTCGGTGAATTCGGAGACCAGTTCGAAGGCCGCGTCCGTGTCGTTCAGGTTGTTGAAGCTGAGCTCCTTGCCCTGCAGCTGTTCCGCCGTGGCGATGCCGGGGCGCGCGGCACCTCCCGCATAGAAGGCAGCCTGTTGGTGCGGGTTCTCGCCATATCGCAGAACCTGGCGCAGTTCGCCGCCGAAGGTCATCCGCTTGGGGAAGGTCTCGCCAAGTTGATCGGCGAACCAGCCGGAAATCGCTGAATCATAGGCTGCCGTGCGGGCATAGGCGGTCGCGGCCAGTTTCTTGCGGAACTCCGGCGTCGTCGCGCCGCCGTTTGCCTGCATCTCGGCGATCAGGGTGTCGTAATCGCCGGCATCGACGACCACGGTGACGTCGCCGTGGTTCTTGGCGGCGGCGCGGATCAGGGCCGGGCCGCCGATGTCGATGTTTTCGATGCAGTCGTCGAATTCGGCGCCCTTGGCGACCGTCGCCTCGAAGGGATATAGGTTCACGATCAGAAGGTCGATCGGCTGGATGCCGTGGTCGGCCATGGCTTTTTGGTGTTCGGCGTTGGCGCGCACGGCCAGCAGGCCGCCGTGGATCATCGGCTGCAGTGTCTTGACCCGGCCGTCCATGATCTCGGGGAAGCCCGTGAAATCGGACACTTCGACGACCGGCACCCCGGCGTCGGCCAGCAGCTTGGCGGAACCGCCGGTGGACAGAATCTCGACGTCCTGGGCGGCGAGGAAAGCCCCCAATTCGGCCAGGCCGGTCTTGTCGGAAACGGAAATCAGGGCGCGGCGGATCGGTTCGGTCATCCTTGTTCGGCTCTCTTTGCTTTTGTCGGTTCGGGGGAAATCGGCGCTTCGGCGATTGCGCCGGTAAACTCGGGAACAAGATCCGTGACGATGTTGGCGGCGGTCTGTAGGTCGCCCGCGCGGCAAGCGTCGGTCAACCGTTTGAAGGCGGCCTCCACCTCGGCAATGGCGACCAGACGTGGTTTTGCCAGTAACACGCCCGGCTGCACGGTCGGGACGGGGGCTTCCTCACCGTGGAAAATTTCTTCGTAAAGCTTTTCGCCCGGGCGGATGCCGGTGAATTCGATCTTCACATCCTCGTCGGGAACTAGGCCGGCCAGACGGATCATCTGCCGGGCCAGGTCGACGATCTTAACCGGCTTACCCATATCGAGCACGAAGATGCGCCCGTCGGCATCGCTTTTGACGCCGAGCGCCGAAGCGGAAAGCACCAGTTCGACCGCTTCACGAATGGTCATGAAATACCGCGTCATTTTCGGGTCGGTTACCGTCAGGGGCCCGCCGGCGGCCAATTGGCGTTCGAACAGCGGTACCACCGACCCGGTCGACCCAAGCACGTTGCCGAAGCGCACCGTGATATAGCGCGTTCCACCGGTGCCGCGGCCTTCGACGTCCATCGCCTGACAGACGATTTCAGCCAGGCGTTTGCTGACCCCCATGACGCTGGTCGGGTTGACGGCCTTGTCGGTGGAAATCATCACCATGGCGAGCGTTCCCGCCGCCCGTGCCGCGCGGGCGACACAGAAGGTGCCCAACGCGTTGGTATCCAACCCTTCGGCCTTGTTGTTCTCGACCAGGGGTACATGTTTGCGTGCCGCCGCGTGAAAGACCAGCTCCGGCGCGTGCTCGGCGAATACCCGCGTCATCTGACCGGCGTCGCGGACATCCGCCATGACCGGAATGCGGGTGATTTCCGGATAGCCTATCGAAAGTTCCTGGTCGATCTCGTAAAGGGCGAATTCCGATAAATCCAATAACACCAAGGCCGCCGGCGCCAGCTGGCAGACCTGACGAGCCAGCTCGGCGCCGATGGAGCCGCCCGCTCCGGTCACCAGGACGCGTCGTCCTTTGACAAGCGCGGCCATTGCATCCCGATCGAGCGGGGTCTGCGGTCGACCCAGCAGATCCTCCACCGCGACCGGACGGAGCGCCACTTTGTCGGTCAAGCCGTCCTTGAAATCGGTCATCCGGGGCAGCCGCGCCAGGTTCAAACCCAGCCGTTCGGCGTCGGCCAACAGTCCACGAACGACCTCGCCGTCCATGTTCGACCGTGTCAGCACCACGCGCCGGGGTTGGTCTGGCGTCCCTTCAAACCGCGCGGCGGCCTTCGCCAAGTCGCCGACAGTGCCGATGACTTCGATCCCGCGAATGAATTGGCCGACCCTGTTGGCCCGTTCGGACAGCAGGCCGACGACCCGGTACTCCGCCCATTCGGAGGCGGCGAGGGAGCGAATGAACAACTCGGCCTCGTCCCCGGCCCCGGCCAGCAGCACCGGGATCCTGTCGTCCCGGCCGTCTATGGACAACGACGGTGCCCGCCGATCCTTGAGAATGCGGTGCACGAAACGGGGACCGCCGAGCATCCCGATCAGTAGAATCCATTGGATTGCGAACAGCGACCGGGGGAAGTCCTCCAGCCGGACCCAGGCGAACATGGCGATGAGAAAGATCAGGACCGCCAGCGTCACCGCCTTGGTGATGGCCAGCAGGTCGTTGATTGAGGCATAGCGCCAGACCCCCCGGTACAGCCCCATGACATAAAAAATCAAGGCCGTCTCGGCAGTGAAGAACAGGCCCGCCGCCGTCATCACATCGACCGGCTGGGTCCAGAGGTCGTCGCCCATCCGCAGATAAAGCGCCAAAGGAAATGACGCCGCGGCCATGAAAATGTCATGACCGTAGGCGACCCAGCCTCGGGGAGGTATGCGGCGGAATGCGTGGCTAAGCAGGTTCATTAGGTTATGGGTACCGTTGCCATGCGGGCGGTGCGTCAGCGCCCCTGGTTTTTACCATCAATTAGCGGAAGCTCAAGGCCCGGCGAAAGCGTTTCACCGCCTTCAGGCGCCGGGGGGCGGCGGCACGTCCCGGCGCCCGGCCTGCCACAACGCCCCGAGCAGTACGATGACCGGCACAGCCGCCAGCGCCCAGGAAGCGATGACGCCGAGACGGTCGTAGAGCAGCGAAATGACAATCAACACGATGTTGCAGGCAAGTACCCGCCAAACTACCCCACCGTGGCCAAACCCGCCGATCGCCGCACGCTGATAGAAATGTTCCCGATGCGCCTGCCAGATTTTTTGCTTGCGCCTCATCCGGTCGAGCAGCGTCAGGGTCGAATCCGCCAGGTAATAGGCCGGCAGGATGATCGCCACGATCCAGGGCCCGGCGGCTGCCAAGGAAAACAGTAGCCAAGCCAACAGAAAGCCCAGCGGCACACTGCCGACATCGCCCAGGAAAACTTTCGACGGCGGCCGGTTCCAGATCAGAAAGCCGCAGGCAACGGCCGCCGTGGCGATGCCGATGGCGCCGAAATCGGCTGCAAATCCATGCAAGGCAACGACCATTGTCACCCCGATACCGATCGATACCGTTTCGGCGCCGGTGATGCCGTCTATTCCGTCCATGAAGTTGAACAGATTGATGAACCAGACCCAAACAAAGGCGATGACCGCATAGGCCAACGGTTCCGGCAGGAATTTTTCAAGCGGCAGGATGAAGGTAGGCTCGAACCAAAGCGCAACGCAGACCGCGACGATATGCGCGGGAAATCGCACCAACGGCGACAAACCGCGTGTATCGTCGAGCCAGGAAATCACCCCTAAGACGCCCGCCGGCAGCAGGATGTGTCCCATCGGCCGATCGGCCAGCAGGAACCAGATGGGGATCAGGGTGGCCAAGACCAGCAAACCGCCGCCCTCCGGCTTGGGTGTCGTATGATTGCTCCGCGCGTTGGGCTGGGCCATGCGTCCTTGGCCCGCGAGATACTGAATCAACGGCCCCATGCCTAAGGCGACGACGGCGAACCCGGCGCCGGACAGCCCGAGAACCTCGGGCGTCAGAATGGCCTGCCATCCCGTCATTTCGCGATCCCTTTGCTCCATGTGGTGCCGAGGGCGGCGCCGTATAGCGCCACGACGGCTTCGCCGATGGGGCCGGATGCGAACGTCCGTTCGGCGTCCTCATGGGCGGCGCGACCCATGCGTATGCGCAGTGCTTCGTCGTCCGCCAGACGCTCGATGGCCCCGGCCAGTGCCTCCGCGTCAAAGACCGGGACGAGCAACCCGGTATTCCCGTCGCGGACCAGATCGCGGCAACCGGGAACGTCGGTGGCGACCATCGGGCGGCCCGCCGCCGCTGCCTCCAGCAGACTTTTCGGCATGCCTTCCCGATAGGACGGCAGCACCGCGATATGCGCCCCCGCCCAGACGGCCGCGACATTCGCAGTCTCGCCGGGCCAATCGATCAACCCTTCCGCCGCCCAGGCACGCAGGTCGGCCTCGGCCACCGTCGTCGGGTTGCCGGGGTCGGGCGCCCCGACCAGGATCAGGCGGATATCGTCGCGTCCTTTCGTTTTCAACAGGCGGGCGGCACGAACGAATTCCTCGACCCCTTTGGTCTTCAGCAGACGGCCGACCAGCACGGCCCGCACCGGCGGGCCCGGCGGTGGCGGCGTTTCGGGAAACAGATCGAGATCGACGCCCGAGCCCGGGATCAGATGCGTCCGCTCCGGCCGTCCGATTCGATGCCCTTCGAGAAAGGCCCGGTCGTCCTTGTTTTGGACGAGCATATGAACACGGTTTCGGGCGCAAAGGCAGCGCAGCGCAGTCATAAGGACCGTCCCAAGCACCCGGCCTTTTGCGGAACGGCGTCCCTTGGCATCGCCGGTAAAAAGAATGCCCAAGCCGGTGAACGCATTGATCACGGCGGCGCCGGGCACGGCCCGGCGGGCGGCCAGGCTGCCATAGAGGATCGGTTTGGCGGCGATGTTGTGAACCACGTCGGGGGCGTAGGATCGCATCACGCCCTTCAGGTGGTTGAGATATCCCAGATCCTTGAGCGGCGATATCCCGGCGCGGTCCACCGGGATATCGAAGACCTTGATCCCGAGCGCGCGGATCGCGTCGCCATGATCGGATACCCGCGTCGCCACCGCGACGGTGAGGCCCTTGTTCAACGCCGCCCGCGCCATCGGCAGGCGATGGCGCAGAAAGGCCCAGTCCTCGGTGACCACGAACAACAGGCGCACGGAATTATCCGCCGGTCCGGTCGGCAGGGCTAATCAGAGCCGCCACAGATCGACCTCGGTCGGGCACTCGTCCCGTGACAGGCGGGCCCGGACATCGACAACCAGACCGTCATCGGCGGCCAGCAAGCCGGTAATCCAATCCCAGCCGCGCGTGAGATAGGTCTCATGCGGCACCGCCAGGATGACCGCGTCGGCATCGCCGAGCGCCGCCTCGTCGGCCAATTCCAGGCCGAATTCGTGTTTGACCTCGTCGGCGTCGGCGAGCGGATCATGGACCCGCACCCGGGCCCCGAACCGGTCGAGTTCCTCGATGATGTCGATCACCTTGGTGTTTCGCACGTCCGGCACGTTTTCCTTGAAGGTCAGGCCCAGGATGCTGACCCGGAAGGATTTGGTGCCGCCTTTCTTGGCCAGGCGCCGAACGGTCTCGCGGGCGATGAAGGGGCCCATTTCGTCGTTGATCCGCCGTCCGGCGAGGATCACCTCGGGCCGGTATCCCGCGATCTCGGCCCGATGGGTCAGGTAATAGGGATCGACGCCGATGCAATGGCCGCCGACCAGCCCCGGCGTGAACGGCAGAAAGTTCCATTTCGTGCCGGCGGCGGCCAGAACGTCCGACGTGTCGATGTCGAGGCGTTCGAAGATCAGCGCCAGTTCGTTCATCAACGCGATGTTCAAATCGCGCTGCGTGTTTTCGATGACTTTGGCGGCTTCGGCGGTCTTGATTGTGGGCGCCAGATGCACGCCGGCGGTGACCACGGCGCCGTAGGTTTCGGCGACGATCCGCGCCGTCTTCTCGTCGCAGCCGGACACGACCTTCTTGATGGTCTCGAACCGATGCTCTCGGTCGCCCGGATTGATCCGCTCCGGCGAATAGCCGACAAAGAAGTCGGTACCGTAGGCCAGGCCCGACCGTTCCGCGAGCAAGGGCACGCATTCTTCTTCCGTGGCGCCCGGGTAGACGGTCGATTCGTAGACCACGATGTCGCCGTTCTTGAGCACGCCGCCAAGCGTTTCCGTCGCCGCGATCAACGGCCCCAGGTCGGGACGGCGAAGGTTGTCGATCGGCGTGGGCACCGTGACGATGTGAAAATCGCCCTTGGCCAGGTCGGCGGGATTGTCGGTGAAGGTCAGGTTTGCCGCCGCCAGATCATCGGCGGTGACTTCTTGGGTGCGGTCGTGCCCGGCGCGCAATTCGGAAAGCCGTTCGGTGGAAATGTCGAAGGCGACGACCGGAAATCCGGCGCGTCCGAAGGCGACGGCCACGGGCAGGCCGACGTATCCGAGACCGATAACGGAAATACTGCGTTTATTCGTCATGTTCAGGCTCTTAACCCCTCTGGACCATTGAAACAACTAGGTTCCGCTTCGCGGCGCGACCGCCTAATATCGGCCCGCTTTCATTGCCGACCGAATTTCAACCAACGGACCCCGCCATGCCCCCCGGTTCAAAGACCGCGATCATCGTTTCCTCGGACGCCAATTATTTCGACCTGCTGATGGGAACGGTGAATTCGCTGCGGGAACGGGCGGGTGGACGTGACTTCGACCTATGTATTCTCGATGTCGGATTGACGGCGGAGCAGGTCACCCACCTTCGGGACTTGGCGACGTCTGTGGTGAGCGTGGATTGGGAATTCGATTTTCCCGGCCGCGACAAAACGCCGGGATACTTCAAGGCGATGACGTCCCGACCGTATCTGCCGCGCCATTTCCCCGACTATGACTTATATATGTGGATCGATTCCGACGCCTGGGTTCAGGATGCGTCGGTTCTGGATCTCTATCTCCGCGCCGCAGCGGCGGGTCAGCTTGCCGTCGTGCCGGAAATCGATCGCGGCTACACCATGTTCTACAAGCGCCCGCGCCCCTATCACCGGCGGCTCAGCCACCGGATGTATCGATGGGCCTACGGCTGGCGGGTCGCCGATCGCCTGGGCCGCAATCCAATTCTCAATTCAGGCGCTTTCGCCCTCCGGGGGGATGCACCCCATTGGGCATTCTGGCAGGCGGCTCACAAGTCGGCGATGTGCCGGTGGCGCATGTCGCCGGGCGTGCGTGATCTTTACGGACGGATTTCGGAACAGACGGCGCTCAATTACGTGGTTTATCGCGACAAGGCGCCGGCCACGTTCCTGCCTGCCTACTGCAATTGGCTGTGCGGTCACGGCACGCCGATGTTCGATCCGGACCGCCGCCTTTTCGTCGAACCTCATGCCCCGCATCAGCCCCTCGGCATCGTCCATATGGCCGGCGACGGCATTCAGGATATGACCTTCGACATCGCTCAGGTCGGCGGCGGATCGGTGCGCACGGGCCTGACCTATCCGGATGCCGGAAAGCTGATCGCCCCGGCATCCTGATCTCGAATTTCTAACGTCCCTTCGGATTGTCCCGCTGCCAGGCAGACCACAGCGCCAGGGCGATGATCGCCAGCGTTCCCGTGATCAGTCCGAACCCGGATTGCAGGGTCGCATAAGGATCGGCATAGAGCAGCCGGAACGGCAGATAGAACAGCCAGGCCGCGCGGAGCGCCTGCCCAAGCCATCCCGTGCTTTCCGTCAGCCAGCCGTCGAACATCGCGAGCAACGCGCCGAAGGCGGCAAAGGTGATCAATACGCCGATGGTGCCCAGGCTGTAATAGCCGAAGGAAAGCAGATCGACCGGGATCCAGGGCAGCAGCTTCACGTGCAGGCTCAGGATCATCGGCGGCAGGGTTTCGACGCCCGTGAAATTGGGCAGCATGTAGGCCAGGCCGAGGGGGATATCGACGAAATATCGGAACGGGATATCGCCGGGTACGACGGTTAGGGCATGCGCCGCGTTGATATGGGGAAACCCGAGGTAGGCCAGGATATAAAGAAGGCTATTGGCCAAATCATATCTCAGCTTTGTGAATTCAGCGCTGAATGTGCCGATCGGGTCTCGGAAAAATATCGGATCGACGGAGGCGAGGAATAGGCCAAGGATGGCTATCCCCAGAAGAATGGCCGTTGTTCGTAGGCCGGGTTGCATGATGAACGACCACGCAAGGACGGGCGTGATCAAAACGGCCGCGAACTCCAACCGGCCACCCACATGAACCAAGCGAAACGCAACGACCGCCCATACCGCCGCTGCGGCCAGGGCGAGAAGGGCGCGGCGCCGACCTTTCGACCATGCGGCGGCCGCGGCCAGGAATAAAAAGGCGGGAAAGGCGACTTGCGCCAGCACCTGTAGCGATCCCCATTGGACCTCCATGGTGCCGCGCCGGATGTACAGCCCCGACTGAATGAAACGGGAAAGCCCCCCGAATTGCGAAGCGTAAATGAACAGTGCGATCGCGGCCACGGCGCCCAGGACAAGGCCACAAGCCGTCAGCCCGCCCTGCGGCAAAGAGCGACTATCCAGGGGGCGGATGCGGTCCCTGGGGAGAAGGAAGTAACTGCCGACCAGCACGACGTATCCGCCGATGAGCAAAAGGCCCGCCGTCACATACGCGCTTCCAGGAAGGTTCAGCGCTTCCGCGAGATCGATGATGTAGAGCCGAATGCCCCAAGGGTTCGGATTGGCTGCGCCGTACGGACCGGATTCCCAGGGAGTACCCGGCAGCATGGTGATCAGAAAAGGAGGGAGGCAGTACCCCACAAAAATCAGAACATGCGTGATCGACAGGAAAGTGATTCGCCTGACGTGACGAAAGTGGAGGAACTCGATCACGGTCATCGAAACCCCGAGCACACTCGCGAGGATCAGTGCTGTCGACGACATCATGAAGGATCGATCTCCGAAGCGCGGCGCGGGGCCCAGGGCAGCAAGCCGACGTGACTTCGGATTATTGCCGTCGATACGATCGCGCGAAATACAATGGCGGCCGCAGTCGCCATGGCTGCGCCTTCAATTCCGTACTTGGGGATCAAGACAAAGTTAAGTCCCAAATTGAGTCCAAGGGTCATCGTCGCGACCACGGCATTGGATCGTTCAAACGGCCCGACAAGGAAAAACATCTCGACCGCGCCCATCAACGAATACACGAGGTATCCGGCGGCCAGGATCAAGATGACCTCCGTGCCCCCCATATAGGCCGCACCGAACAGGCCGAGCGCAATCTCGCGCCCGGGCACGATCACCGCCAGTACGCCGCCGCAGGCAAGAGCCGACAATCCGGTCGCCATGCCGGTCCGGCTTTGCAATTCGTCAGTCTTGCCCTCGGCATATAGCCGTGCGGCCATCGGTCCGTAGCGTGCGCGAATAGCGACCGCGGGAAAAATCGCGAGCAAGGCAACTTTCGCCGCCGGGGCATAAAGCCCGGCCTGTTCCGGACCCAGGAGGTGGCCGATCATCAGGATGTCCATCTGGGTCAGAAGGATGGTCAAGCCGGTGACTGCGACATAGGGGAGGCTGACCTTCAGCCAATCGCGCCAGGGCGGCACAGCGTTGTCGACGGCCACGGGGTCCGCCGCGATGCATTTGCGGGCGTAAAACATCAACAGGATCAGCACGCCGGCGCTGACGCCCAAATTCGCGGCCATCACAGCCGCCGCGTCGAGCGCCAGGTATCGCGTCAGGATGAATACCACGGCGAGAAGCGTCAGAGGCCGCGCGATTTCGAACATCAGGGTCGACGGGACGACCCGTTCCAACCCCTGCAGCAGGGCCGTCCGTTGCTGAATCATCGCCATCACCACGGTCAATGCCAGGGCCGCGTACACGGTTCGCCGCAATTCGGGTGAACCGCTTTCCGTGAGCGACGTCACGAGAGCGGCCCCGATGACCGCGGCGGAGAGTCCCAGGCACAGCACCACACGGTTAGAAAACCCGAGTAGCGCCAAAATGGCCCGGCGGTTGCCGGCGGCGCGGTACTCGGCGACGAAGCGTACCATCGACAGGTTCATGCCCGCCTGCACGGCGATGAACAGGATGTTCAGCCAACCGAGCGCGAAGACATAGACGCCGTAGGATTCGAGCGTCATCCAGCGCGCGAAAAGGACGTGGGAGATGAAGGCGAGGCCGGCACCGGCGACATTGACGGCGAAAATCTTCGCGCCGTCGATGACCAGCAGGTCTCCCAGAAGCGGGCGGAGCCGTCCGGCCAAAGCCATTATCCGGCGGCGCCCATCAAGCGGTCGAGAACATCCTGCGTCGCCCCGGCGCGGATGTCCCAGGAATGAGCGGCGACAATGGCCGCGCGGCCTCGCGTCCCACTGGCACGTGCGATTTCGGGATCGGACGCCAGATCGCCGACAGCGCGGGCCAGTGCGACAGGGTCTTCCGCGGGCACGGCCAGGCCCGCATTGTTGTCGCGCACCAAATCGGCCTGCCCCGGGAAATCCGAAACGATGGCCGGCACGCCACAGGCGAGCGTCTCGAAAACCTTCAGCGGATAAAGCCCCGTGCCTGTGCGGTCCCCCAGATTGTTTTTCGGCACCAGGCCGCAGATGCTTCGCGCGACGATGCCAGGAAGGACCCGGTAAGGTTGGCGGCCGAGGTCGTGAATGCCGGGGTCGGCTGCCGCAGCTGTCTCGACCGCCGGGCGTTCGGGTCCGTCCCCGACGATCACCAGGTCGACGCCGGCGGGCCACTCGGGCGACGCTTTGGCGGCCAGGAGGGTCGGGATGCCCTGCCAACGGGCAAGCCCGCCGAAGAACACGGCGTAACGGTCCGGCAGGTCCAGATCGCAAGAAGCTTCCGGATGGAACAAATCTGTGTTGGCGCCGTTCGGCACCACGTCGACCGGCGTCGCCACGCCCTGGTCTCGCACCCAATCGGCCAAGTGCGGCGTGACCGTGATCAAGCGGCCCGCCCACTGGAATTGTTTGCGCCACATCCATTTGATGATCCCGGCGAGCGGCCGCGCCCAGGCATAGGCGATCGCGACGTCTTCATAGGGACCGTTGATTTCATGGACGATGGGCACACCCCGAATGCGCGCCCATGCGGACGTCGGGAAGGCCAGAAAGTGTGAGCGCACGTATAGTGCCTGGCCATCTTCGAAGGCCAGCATCAGCCGCCATTGTAACCGAACATATTCGATCATCCGGGATACGAGCCCTGGGCGTCTCCATTGCCCGGAATAGGACGGCACGAACAAATCGACGGTCCAGCCCCGGCGTTCCAGGCCGCCGACGATCTCATGAATATGGGCATAAGACGCTTGGCCCTCGCGGGGGGCCTCCAACGCCAGATAAAGGAGCCGCTTCGATCCGGTCACGCGCCGGTGTCGCCATCCAGGTAGGCGCGGACGGACTGGGCGATCCGTTGGGCCGCATGGCCGTCGCCGTAATCCGCGATTTCGCTTCGCGGTTTATCTTCTTCCGGCGATAGCCAAAGCCTGTTCCATCCGGCTGTGATCGTCTCCACCCATTCCGTTTCGTCGCGCAGCGTGATGCAGGGCACGCGGTGGAAATAGGCTTCTTTCTGCAGGCCGCCGGAATCGGTCAGCACCCCGGCGCTGGCTTTCACCAGATGGGTCATCTCGAGATATCCAAGCGGTTCCGTCACCGTGATCCCGTCCAGCGTCAGGCCCGCCCGCGCCAGGGCCGCCTTGGTCCGCGGATGCAGAGGCAGGACGACCTGGCCCGGCCGTGCCTTCAGGTAGGCGACGACCTTGGCCAATTGCCCGTCGTCGTCCGTGTTTTCGGCCCGGTGCACGGTCGCGACTTCATAACGGCCCGCGGTCAGGCCCAGGCGGTCGACGATCTCGGCACCCTCGGGCCGTTCGGCGGCGGCCAGTGCCGCGTCGTACATCACGTCGCCGACCAGCATGACCCCGCGCGAGATCCCTTCGTTGGCCAGATTGTGGGTCGCTTGCGGCGTCGGGCAGAACAGCAGCGCGGACATATGATCGGCGACGCGCCGGTTGATTTCCTCCGGCTGGGCGCGGCGGAACGACCGAAGCCCGGCCTCGACATGAAAGACGGGGATGTCCAGCTTGGCCGCGGCGAGCGCGCCGGCCAGGGTCGAATTGGTGTCGCCGTAGATCAACAGGCCGTCCGGATTCTCTGCTTCCAAAACCGGTTCCAGCGCGATCAGCATCCGCCCGGTCATGTCGCCGTGACCGCCGCCGCTGATACCCAGATGATGGTCGGGTTCGGCCAGGCCCATCTGTTCAAAGAACACCGCCGACATGGCGTCGTCGAAATGCTGGCCCGTATGGATCAGGATTTCCGAGACGCCCGCGTCCTTGAAGGCGCGGCTGACCGGCCCGGCCTTGATGAACTGAGGGCGGGCGCCGACGACGGTGGCGATCCGAAGGGAAGCGGCGCCGGTCACGATCCGGCGGCCTCCGTCACGGCGGCGATGATGCGGTCCTGGGTCGCTTCATCCAGATAAGGATGAAAAGGAAGGCTGAGGACGTCGTGGGCCAAGGCGGCCGAGACCGGGGTGCCGTTGCCGGCGCGAGGGTAATGGGCATAGGCCGGTTGGTCGGATAGCGCCACCGGGTAATAGACGGCGGTCGGCACGCCTTTTTCCTTCAATGCCGCGGCGACCGCGTCGCGGTTCGCGACCCTGATCGTGTATTGCGCCCAGGCGCTGATGCCGCCGTCGATCATTGCGGGTGGCGTACAGACGCCCGCCAGGGCGCCATTGTAGCGCGCGGCGACGACCTGCCGTTCTTCAATCTCGTCTTCGAAGATCGTAAGCTTGGCCAGCAGCACCGCCGCCTGAATGGTGTCCAGCCGCGCGTTCAAGCCGACCACCACGTTGTCGTACTTGTTGGTGCCTTGGCCGTGGACGCGGAGCGAGCGCATCTTGGCCGCCAGGTCCGCATCGTCGGTCAGCACCGCCCCGCCGTCGCCGTAACATCCCAGCGGCTTGGCCGGGAAGAACGAGACCGAAGTTGCGTCGCCGAAGGTGCCGATCGGCTTCCCGCCCAGAGCACCGCCGAAGCTTTGCGCGGAATCGGCCATGACCTTCATTCCATGGGCGTCGGCGATTTTCTGGATCGCCCGATAGTCGGCGGGCTGGCCGAACAGGTCGACAGGGATCACGGCGGCGAGATTCAATCCCCGGTCCTTGGCAACCGTGATGGCGTCTTCCAGCGAGGCCGGGTCCATGTTGAAGGTATCGTCGAAGACATCGCAGAACACGGGCGTCGCCCCGGTCAGGGCCACGACCTCGGCCGTCGAGGCGAAGGTCATGGCGGGGACGAAGACCGCGTCGCCCGGCCCGACGCCCCAGGCCATGAGCACCAGCAGCAGCGAATCCGTGCCGCTGGAACAGCTGACGCAATGGGCGGTTCCGCCCATCTCGGCCAGGCGTTTCTCCAGCTCGGCGACCTCGGGCCCCATGATGAAACGGCCGTGGTCGAGAACCTTGACGATGGCGGTATTGATGGCATCGCCCAGGCGGGCGCGTTGCGCCTGCAGGTCGATGAAGGCGATGGGGGCGTCTGAGGATACAGGAGAGGTCATGTCTTGAGTTCTTCCAGGTTTCCGGTCTCGGAGACTTTATACTTACGCCCTTCGCGCGGGCAGATCAGGTCGTCGCCCAGGCGTTCGCCCGCGTGGCTGACCCAGCCGATGCGTTTGGCGGGAACCCCGGCCATCAGGGCGTGGGCGGGGACGTCTTTGGTCACCACGGCGCCGGCGGCGATCATGCAGTAAGCGCCCAGTGCATGGCCGCAGACGACGGTCGCGTTGGCGCCGATGGTGGCACCGCGCCCAACGGGCGTTTTCAGGAACTCTTCCTTGCGGTTGACTTCGGCCCGCGGCGTGAGGACGTTGGTGAACACGCAGCTCGGCCCGCAGAACACGCCTTCGGCCAGGGTCACGCCTTTGTAGACGCTGACGTTGTTCTGAATCTTGCAGTTGTCGCCGATGGTTACGTCCGGACCGATCGAGGCGTTCTGGCCGACCACCACGTTGGCGCCGATGGCCGTGCCCGGCAGGACGTGGGAGAAATGCCAGATCTTCGATCCGCCGCCGATGGTGGCACCGTCATCGACGACCGCCGTTTCATGGACTGTCGCGCCGGGGAACCGTCCCGCGTCCCGTGTCTTGCTCATATCCGCCTCCGCCCGTTCCAATACGCTCAATACCCGCCGGCCTTCGACGCCGTCCGTGCGCGGGGTGGTGCCCGTCGCCATGCAATCCAGGAAATGCCGGCATTCGTCGCGCAGCGGCTCGCTCTCCGCCAGGGCGACCGGCTGGGCGTCGGCCTTTTCCGGGGTCGGCACGCCGTCGCGCCAATCGATCTTGTGTGGATAGACGACCAACTTCTTGTCCCAGGGCTCGCCGTCGTTGAACACGGCCATGGCCTGTTCGCCGACGACGACCAGTTTTTGTTCCTTAAAGGGGTGCAGCCAGGACACGAAAACATGGGCCTGTTCACCGCCGGGGAAGGTCAGATGCGTCGTCGTCACGTCGGCGATGACCTCGTGCAGGTAGCTGCCGCCTTCGGCGCGGACGACCTTCGGCTCGTCCCCGACCAGCGCCAGGATCATTGAGATATCGTGCGGCGCGAAGGACCAAAGGGCATTTTCCTCGCGCCGGATTTTGCCCAGGTTCAGTCGGTTCGAGTATAGGTACTGCAGCTTGCCCAATTCGCCCGCGCGGACCATCTCGACCAGCTTCAGGAACGCCGGATGGTATTGCAGCAAGTGGCCGACCATCAGAATGCACCCGGCCTTTTCGGCAGCGGCCAGGACTCCGTCGGCTTCGGCCAGCGTCAGCGCCAGCGGCTTCTCGACGAAGACATGCTTGCCGGCCTCGAGGGCGGCGATGGCCAGGTCCGCATGGGCTTCGGCCGGGGCGGCGATGACGACGCCCGTGATGCCCGCGTCGGCCAGGATTTCGGCGACGGCCTTGGCGGGCACCTCGTAGGTTTCGGCCATCTTTGCGGCGAGGTCCGGATTGGCGTCGCTGACGGCGGCAAGCGCCCCCAGAGCATGGAAATTACGGACGTGGTTCTTGCCCCAATGGCCGCAGCCGATAACGGCGACGGTGGGCGGGGCGGCGGGAGAGGTTTCGGTCATGCGCGTTCCGTCAGGTGGCGTCGTTCAAGGTCACCGCGGCGAAGGCGCTGTTGGTGCCGGGACAACGGGCAAACTCGTGCACCGTGCCGGCCTGCGTCAACAATGCCTTCAAGGATTGTTCGGTGAAGTAGTGGCAATGCAGATTGTCCAGCGGCCGGCCGGCGGCGAGCTTGCGTTCGCGCCGGCTGAGCGCCAAGGCGACGCGCGGCCAGGTCACCAGGCCGTAGGCCAGGAAGGCGAGCATTCGCGTCAGGATGTTTCGGTTGCTTTGGCATAGGGCGGAAATCTTGATCGACAGGTCGTTGCGCGCGATCAGGGGCGAATCGTGCAACCCGCACCAGATGACCGCATGGCCCCCGCCGGTGATCCTGGCGGCCAGGGCCAGGGCGTTCCTAGCATCCTCGAAGTGATCAAGCGAGGTCACAAACAGCGCCAGGCCGAATTTTTTATCCAGCGGCTTCGCCGCCAAATCTTCCAGGCGCCCACAAACGAAGGGATAGTCGCGTTCGGGCGTCTCGTCCAGGGGGTCGAGCCCGGCATAGATGAGGGTGCCGGCGATGTTGCGGACATAGGGGGGGAGGGCCGCGCCGATGCCGCAACCCAGGTCGATCATGCTGTCGGCGCCCCAGATTCCCGCCCACTTTGCAATGAAGCCTTCGAACATGGCCATGGTCTCGCGGGTCGCCTCGGGGTAACCGTCGGCGGCGTGATGGGCGCGGTATTCCTCCAACGAGGCCTCGGTGATGCGACGCCAGCCCTCGCCGCCGTCCTGATCCAGACGCAGCGAGCCGCCGTCTTGCAACAGGGCTCTGATTGCAAGAGGGGCGTCGGTCATGCCGCGAACTCCACCTCGTGAATCTCCGCCCAGCGGATCAGGTTCGCCGCCCGCCAGACATGCTGCGGCATGGCGCCACCCCCCTGGATCAGGTTCCGAACGTTTTCGGCCAGGACCGGATGGTTCAAGGCCGGGACGGCACGCGCCGCATCGCTGTCGATCAAACCGGAAAGCCAGCCGCCGGCCTGGCGCAGCCATTCGTCCTGCGGTGTGATGAAACCGATCTTGTCGCGCCGGTCGAGGATCGCATCCGGGACCAGGCCGCGCATGGCGGCGCGGAAGACGCATTTCGTCTCTGCCGCGTCCGAGACCAGGAATTCTTCCGGTAGGCCGTAGACGAAATCGACAATCTCGGGGTTCAGGAAAGGCACTCGGCTCTCGATGGCGTAGGACATGGAATTGCGGTCCTGATAGCGCAGCAGGGCGGGCAGCACGCGGTTCGACAAACTTTCTGCCAACTCCCCCATCAATACCCGGCCGCTGCGCGGCGCCTGAGGGGCGCGGGCGGCGACGCCGTTGGCGGAAAGCCAACCGCCATCCATCCAAGCGGGAACCAAGTCCTCGCCGATCATCCGCCGTGCGCCACCTTGCAACATTGCCGGCAGAATGAAGCGCGCGGCGCGGGCCAGCATGCCGGCGGGCTCGGCCTGGCCGCGCGCGGCGGCGATCAATTTTCCGCCGCGGATCAGATGGCCGCCCCGCAGCATCCCGGCCAGCCGTGCGGCCAGGAATGGCACGTAGCCGGCGAGAATTTCATCGGCCCCCTGACCGTCCAGCGTGACTTTGATGCCGTTGTCGCGGACCAGGGCGTAGACCCGGTTCTGGGCGAAGATGCTGGTCGATCCGAACGGCTCGCCCTGGACGCGGATCAGATCGTCCAGCCCGGCGGTCAGTGCTGCGCCGTCCGACGTTGTTTTGTGCATGGTCGCGCGGGCGGCCTGCCCGGCGATGTCGGCCCAGCGTTCTTCGTCGTGGCGGTCGCCGGGGGCGGTGAAAGAGAACGTGTGCAGGTCCAGGCCGTCGCCTTCGATTTCGCGCATGGCGCAGACGACGGCGGAGGAATCAATCCCGCCGGAAAGCGCGGCGCCCACCGGCACGTCGGCCCGAAGGTGCAAGGCGACGGACCGGCGGAACAAACGGTTCAGTTCACCGGCGGCGTCGTCAAACGATAGGCCGGAGGTTTGCGCGATCGACGGTCGCCAATGATGGACGGGTGCGGGGGCCGATGGCTTGGCCGTGTCGATCACCGCCCAGGTGCCGGGCGGCAGATGGCGGATGCGGTCGAACAAGGTGCGCTCGCCCCGGTCGGTCAGGCCAAAGCGCAGATAGTCGTACATCGCCTGTGGGGCGACGGCGCGCGACAATCCCGTCAATTGCAGCAGCGCCCCCGGTTCCGACGCGAAGGCGATGTCGCCGGCCCGCTCGGCCCAGAGCAGCGGCTTGATGCCGAAGGGATCGCGCGCCAGGGTCACGGTGCCGGCGGCGGTATCCAGGAACGCGAAGGCGTACATTCCGGTCAGGCGCGGTAAGGTCTTCTCGACGCCCCAACGGGCCAGCGCGATCAGCAGGACTTCCGTATCCGACTGGGTTTTGAAGACTGCGCCCTCGGCCGCCAGCTCGTCGCGCAGTTCGACGTAATTGTAAATTTCGCCGTTGGTGACGATGGCGTGGCGGCCGTCCTCGGTCATCATCGGCTGATGCCCGCCGGGCCCGGTGTCGATGATCGACAGCCGCCGATGCGCGAAGCCGACGCGGCCGCCGGGTGTCAGGCCCGCGCAATCGCCGGCGGGGGACAGGCCCGCCTCGGCCGACCAGGAACAGGCCCCCTGGTCGTCGGGGCCGCGGTGGGCGATGGCGGCGGACAGGCGCGCAAGCTCGGTCGGATCGACCGTCCGCCCCTTATCCGCGATGATGCCGGCAATCCCGCACATGGGCGTCAGGCCGCCATCCAGCGTCGCCGCCAGGCCTGGAACATCAGGACGCTCCACAGTTCCGTCGTGCGATTGCGGGTGCCGGCCAGGTGTTCGGCCCAGGCGTGGCGGATGGGCGCGGGGTCGAGCAGGCCGCCGTCGGATAAGGCCTCGTCCGACAGCAGGTCTTCCGCCCAATCGCGCAGCGGCCCCTTGATCCAATGATCGACGGGAATGCCGAAGCCCATCTTCGGCCGTTCCGTCAGATCGCGCGGCACGTAGCGGTCGAGCACCCGGCGCAGAATCCATTTGCCCTGGCCGCCGCGCACCCGCATATGGCGCGGCAGGGACCAGGCGAATTCGACCACCCGGTGATCCAGCAGCGGCACCCGGGCCTCCAGCGACACCGCCATAGAGGCGCGGTCGACCTTTGTCAGGATATCGTCCGGCAGGTAGGTCAGGGTGTCCAGCATCTGCATGCATTCCATGAACGCCGGCACGTCGTCGCGGACATTGTCGTCCCAGGCGACGGTCGGGGTTTCCGTCGCTCCCGGGACCAATGCCGCCGGATCGCGCCAGGCGGTGATCAGCCGACGGTAGAGCGCCATGTCGTCGGGCTGCGCCAGGACGTCGGCGAGTTTGTGCATCTTTTGGCCCGGATGGCTCGGCAGGCAGCGGGCAGGCAGGGGGGAAAGGGCGCGATCCCAGGTCTCCTCGCTTAGCATATAAAGGAGCCCCGCCGCCCCGGCGCGTAGCGGCCGTGGTATCCATCCCGTGCGCCGACGCAACAGATCGCCCCAGGCGTAGCGGGTGTATCCGGCGAAGACTTCGTCGCCGCCGTCACCCGACAGGGCCACGGTCACATGCTGACGTGTCAGGGCGGAGACCAGATAGGTCGGGATCTGCGATGAATCGGCGAAGGGCTCGTCATAAAAATCGGGCAGGCGCGGAATGACGTCGAGAGCCTGATCCGGATCGACGTATAGCTCCGTATGCTCGGTGCCCAGGTGTTTGGCGACGGCGGCGGCATGGGGGGCCTCGTCGAAACCGTCGACGTCGAACCCGATTGAGAACGTTTTTACCGGCCCGCTGCTCTGTGCCTGCATCAATGCCGCGACGGTCGAGGAATCGATCCCGCCGGAAAGAAACGCCCCCAACGGCACGTCGGAAACCATGCGCCGTTTGACGGCATCGCCGATCAGGCGATCGGCATCGTCGATGGCGGCGGCATCGGAAAGATCGCGGGGGGCGGCCTGACCGTCGTGGGCGATCCGGCGCAGATCCCAATAGCGTTCGACGCGGGCTGGCTGGCCCGCCTGTTTAATCAGGAGACAGCCCGGCCCCAACTTCGCCACACCTTTATATATGGCGGCGGGGGCGGGTACGTAGTTGTAGCGCATATAGGCGGCCAACGCCGCCGGGTCGATCTCCGGTTTGAAACCGGGATGGGCATGGAAGGATTTGAGCTCCGACGCGAACAGAAACAGATCGCCGTCCTCGCCCCAATAAAGCGGTTTGATGCCCAGACGATCGCGGGCCAGGACCAGGCATCGTTCCTCCCGGTCCCACAGCGCGAAGGCGAACATGCCGATCAACCGGTCGACGGTCGGGCGCAGGCCCCAATGGGAGATCGCCGCCAGGATCACTTCCGTATCCGAATGGCCGCGGTAGTTGGGCGCGTCGCCGGCCGCCGCCAATTCGTCCCGGATGTCCTCGGCGTTATAGACCTCGCCATTGTAGGCGATGACGTAGCGCCCGCAGGCCGAGGCCATGGGCTGCGCCCCGGCGGGGCTGAGATCGATGATCGACAGCCGCGTATGGCCGAGCGCGATTCCGGCGCCGTCGTCGCACCAGACGCCGTCGGCGTCGGGGCCCCGGTGGGCGAGCGCGGCGGCCATCGCCCGCGCCGTCGGATCGAGCGGCGCCGAGAGGCGCGGGTCGAGAATACCGGTCAGGCCGCACATGGGAACGTCCGGTTCAGGCCCCGGCCGGCCCCAAGGCATTTACATTGGCGGAGAACATGCAATAAGAGTCCAAGCCCGCGGGGGGCGCTCAGATCCGGAATCTTCATTTGGCTTCGATACTTATAACGGGTGGACGCGGTTTTATCGGCGCGGCCTTGGCGGAAAATCTCCGCGCCGCGGGCCATGCGGTGCGGGTGCTCGACAATCGAACCGACGCCGCCGGACCGGGCGACCCGGCGGGCGTGGAGTTCGTTCAGGGGTCGGTCGGCGATGCCTCCGTGCTGGCCACGGCGTTCGCCGACATCGATCGTTGCGTGCATCTGGCCGGCACGCCCGTTCTCGAAAATCCGCGCGCGCATCTGGCGGAAGCCTCCGCCCCCTTCCTCGCGGCGGTCGAGCCTTTGTTCGCGGCCGCCGCCCGAGACGGGGTTCCCGTGATCTACGCGTCCTCGGCGGCGGTCTACGGCGAGGCCGCCGATCTGCCGATCGCCGAAACCGCGCCGCGCCATCCGGTGACGGCGCACGGCCTTGAAAAGCTGTCCCTGGAAACCTGCGCCGCGCAATACGCCGAGCGCCGGGATCTCCCGTCTCTCGGCCTTCGCATGTTCAATGTCTATGGGCCCGGCCAAAACCTCGCTTCGCCCTATTGCGGCGTCGTTCGCCGGTTCGCCGACAAGGTCCTCAACGGCGGCAGTGCCGTGATCTACGGTGGCGGCAGCCATACCCGCGATTTCGTCTATGTCGATGACGTCGTCGATGCCTTTGTCGGGCTGCTCGATATTCCCTTGCAGGGGGCGGACGTCGTCAATGTCTGCACGGGGCGGGCGACGGAAATTCGTGACTTGGCGGGAATTCTCGAAACCGTGTCGGGGCGTTCCCTGGATCTCCGGTTCGAAGGCGATCCGGAAACCGAGGTCGCTTCCTCGGTCGGCGATCCGACGAAGGCGGGTGACCGCTACGGGATCGAGGCCCGTGTCTCCATCGAGGAAGGCGCGGGTCGCATGGTCGAGGCCCTGCAATCCTCCGCTGCGTGATCCGAGCACCGGAAAGAATTCTCCGCCGGTCAAACGATTTCCCGGAGCAGCGCTTCCACCCGCGATACTTCACGCGGCAGATTGGCCTTTTCCGAAACCAATTGCCGGCCGCCGGCGACGATGGTGTTCCGCAGGTTGTCGTCCGTCGCGATTGCGATCAATCCCTCGGCGATGGAAGCCGGGTCGTCGGTCGAGAAATAGCAATCCTTGCGATCGGTGAAGACGTGGCGGATGTCCGGGATATCGGCGATCAGTACCGGCGTGTCGCAGGCCTGGGCCTCGAGCACGGTTTGCGGCGTGCCGTCCGTATAGGCCAGGCTGACGACGGCATCGGCCGCCGACAGCAGGCCGGGCATCTCCGCTTCCGTCTGGGCCGGCACGAACCGAATCCGGTTTGAAATGCCGAGTTGGGCCGCCATGGTTTCGATTGATTCCCGGTATTCCCCATCCTGTTTGAACTCCGACAAGGCGAGAAGCGCATCGGGCACGTGCTCGAGGAGCACCGGCATGGCTTGAATGGCCAGGTGCTGGCGGTATAGGCTTTCGAGCGGCCGGGGGCTGAGTATCACCAGCGCATCGTCGCCGACGCCCCATGTCTCGCGCCAGGCCCGGCGCTTTTCCATATCGCGCCGGTAGTTCGCCGGATCGATGCCCCAGAGAATTTCGGTGATACGGCTGTCGTCGACGCCGAGGTCGCGGGCCGTTTCCGCGAGATAGGGGGATTTGACGGTCAGAACCTGGGCCGAGCGCAGGGCGAAGCGGGTCAGCCAGGCACGCAAGGCCCCCCGCCGTCCGGTGGCTTCGATCAGGACGTCCGAGCCCATGGCGTTTACCGCAAATGGTCGCCGGAATATCAGCGCAGCCAGCCAGCATTCGTATTCCGCTGCGTAATGGGCATAGAATACATCGGCTTTCTGGCGATGGATCGCCCAGGCGAGGGGGAAGGCGACAAGGGCCTTGTTGAGAAAATCGAAGGGTGTGTGCCAGCCATGCGGGGCAATCACCGGAAAATCGGTGGCCGAGCCGGGAACCCGTGAAATCATTGTGACTTTGTGGCCTCGATGCGCCATGGCGCGGGCGCGGGTGACGACATGAGTGTCGCGTGCGGAGCCGAGGAAACAAATGTTCAGCTTGCCGTCGGATATCGGCGCCTCGGCAATGCGGGGTTTCTTTGCCATGAACGACCGACGGATGGCTCGTATGCTGCGCCGAAGGAAGCGCCATGCCCGCGCCAGGCGCGCATAAGAAGGATATTCCGTGTGGTGATGCGTCGGCGCGTTGAGAATCTCTTTGAACTCAAGCTCGCCGAGTTCCAGTTTTTTGCGGACGAACTCCATGTCCTCGGCCAACTCGTCGGGCGGGTACATAGGTTTTTCCAGTTCCGCGACAGCTTGATCGCGGGTCATCTGGCCGGACAGGATCAATGACGACAGATGGGCCCGGCGTTTGTCGTAGCCGAACCGTTGCGGTAGCCAATAGGCCTGAAAGAACTTGGTGAACCGGGATTCGAAGTGCTTGGCGCCATATTCTTGCCACCCGATCTCTCGCGAAAGTTTCTCTTTGGCTTTTTCTTTTGTGTAGTCGACGAAGTCGAGCGGATTGACGATCTTCATGCCCGGCAGGAACCTGATGGGCGCGAGACGGGCATAGAGGAAGTTCCGGAACACGGACATGATCGGCAGCGTCCGGAGCGGCCGCGTGCCGAACCGCTTATGGATGGCGCGGATATGTTTGTCGTCGCGCGCGGTGTATTCCCAGGATTCCGGTAGGACACTCTCCGTGGCGATGTTGTGACCCGAAAGTACGTAACGGATCTTGTTCTCCGCCGTGAAACTGAACAACTTTGCGAAGATGGCGTGATCCTGGGGCGTGTCCTGGTTGGCGACGCCGGACTTAAGAAACGCGACCTGAAGGTCACGCATCTCTTCCCAATCGATCACGAAGGTATAAAGGTCGATATCGAGCTTCTTGACGAGGTTTTCGATGTTGCGCACGGCGTAAGGGGAATTCCATCCCGTATCGACATGCACCGCCAGTGGGCGGAGGCCCCATTCCTTAGCCGCCAGGTAGGCCAGGTAGGATGAATCCGCGCCGCCGGACAGACCGATCGTGCAGTCGTATTCGCGGCCTCGGCCCCATTCCTTGATCTCGGCGATCAGGGCGTCGAGTCTGGCCTTTCCGGCGTCGCCAGGCAGCCAGTCGGACCCCAACATCTGATCGAAGTTGAGGCAATGGTTACATACGCCGTTTTCGTCGAAGACGATCTCCGGGTCCGTGGTGTCCATGACACATCGGGTGCAGACTTGATGGGAGGTCTCAGTCATTCAGGTTTCCGGTGAAAAGATGGTGTCGAGTTCTTCTTCGCTGGGATAGCTGATCAGCACCGCCCGGTGCTTTCCCTGAAACACGAAATAGGCGCCGGCGGAGACGGCCGCCGCGCCGGCGGCGATGGCGGCGCGGAAGTCCGCGGGGCCCGAGGCGCCGCCGCAGGCGACGACCGGAACGGAAACGGCCGAGGCGACCTCGCCGATCAGGCCGGTGTCGTATCCCGCCAGGGTGCCGTCGCGGTCGATGGCGTTGATCAGGATTTCGCCCGCTCCGCGGTCTTCCATTTCGCGGGCGACGTCGGCCGGCTTGCGCCCCCGGCCCTTGCGGCCGTTATGGGTGCAGACGTCGTAGCTGCCCAGCATCTTCTTCTTGGCGTCGATGGAGACGACGACGCTCTGCGCGCCGAACAGGCGGGCGGCCTCGTCGATCAAATCCGGGCGGTCCATCGCGGCGGAGTTGATGACGGCCTTTTCCGCGCCGAGAAAGAACAGGCGCTTGATCTCGTCGACCGTCGTGATGCCGCCGCCGTAGGCGAAGGGCATGAAGCATTCGGAGGCCAGGTCTTCGAGAAACTCGAAGTTGGGGCCCCGGCCTTCGGCCGTCGCGCCGATATCCAGGACGACGATCTCGTTGGCTTCCTTTTCGTTGAATAGGCGCACCGTGTTCAGAGGATCGCCGACGTAGACCGGTTCCTTGAACTTGATCGTCTTGTACAGACCGCGCCCGCGCAGCAAGAGAACGGGGATGACCCGGGGCCAGTTCATTCAGGTGTTTTCCGCAAAGTTACGCAGCAGGTCCGCGCCGAACCGGTGGCTCTTTTCCGGATGAAACTGCACGCCCCAGACGTTGTCCCGCGCGACGGCGGCGGCGAACGGCCCGCCGTAATCGCAGATCGCGGCGACTTCGGCCTCGTCATTGCAGGCGAAATGATAGGAATGCACGAAATAGAACCGGGGGTCCGGGTCGTTGCCGGCGAACAGGGGGTGGACCGCGCCGTTCGGCTGGGCCGGGGCGACGGTGTTCCAGCCCATGTGCGGCACCTTTATTCCGGCCTTACGGGGAAACCGCACCACGTCCATGTCGATCCAACCCAGGCCGGGAAGCTCTCCCTCCTCGCTTTTCCGGCCCAGCATCTGGGCGCCCAAGCAGATGCCCAGCACGGGCTTTTTTGCGTCCAGCGCCTGTTCGTTCAACGTGTCCATGAGGCCGCTGTCGGCGAGTGCGCGCATCCCTTGATCGAAAGCGCCGACGCCCGGCAGGATGATCTTGTCGGCGGCGCGGATGTCGTCGGGCGTATCGGTGATCTGCGCCTCGGCGCCGACCTTGCGCAGCATGTTCTTGATGGCGCCCAGGTTGCCGACGCCGATATCGACAATCGCGATCATGCCCGTGCCATTGCCTTTTCCATTGAAGTCTGACCGCCGGTCCGGCGGGCCGTTGCGACCACGCCGTTGGAGCCGAGCCGCACGTCAATATGGTCCAGATCGCATTCCCGATGCCAGCGTTCAAACACCGCCGGAGTCTGGGGCAGGTCAAAGCTGGGCGACAGCATGTCGAAGGTGTCCAGGATCGCCCATTCGCGCAGGGTCGCATCGTCGGCCCGGGGCATATCGTCGATCGGATCGGCGACCAGCAGACGCCAGATGATCGCCTGGCCGTAGGGTAGGCGGCGCAATAGCCGGACCAACGGCCACATGAAGGTGACGTAGCCTTTGCACCACCGATACAGCCGTTCGGAATTCATGCCGCGGGTTAGCGGGCGCACCCAATATCGCGTGTTCAGCCAATAATATGACAACGACTTCAAATAAATATCGGTCGCTATATGGCCGCCGGCCTTGACCATCGGAACCAAGGCTTTGAACGCCGCTTCGGGGTTCGGCGTGTGCTGCAGCACGCCGTAGCAAAGCACCCGGTCGAAGGCGCTTGTCGGGAACGGCATGGCGTAGATATCGGCCTGAACCAGAAGCAGTTTCGGATGGTTGCCGTTGGACTCGCGGTTGGCTTCGACCGCGTCCGAATAGTCGAAGGAGACGACCGTGGCGCCCCGGCGCAGCAAGGTTTCGGTGAATCGGCCGGATCCAGACCCGGCCTCCAGAAGGACCTCGCCCTTCATGTCTGCGGGCCAGGCGGTGAAGGTATCGAGCCTGTCCTCGGAAACGTTGTGGCCTGATTCCGAATCGTATTGTGTGCGCGCGTGCAGGTTCCATTCGAACCCGAAGTTCTCGGCGTAATTTTCCGACGAGACGAAGCGCGGCACGAAATCGACGATGGGATAGACCGGCGCCGAAGCGCCGCTGCCGTTCTTGGCGACCAGCCGCCCGGACTTCACACGTCCGCCTTCGATGAGGCCGTCGGCGATCTCCAGTTCGGCGCCCGTTTGCGGGCAGCGCAGTAATGAAAGGTGTTCGGGTCTCATGATCGTCCTGGAATGGCGGGGCGGTCAGGCGCGGCGCAGCCGGCGGCAGGCCGACGACGCAACGACGCTTATGAACAAGAACGGCCCCGTCGCCAAGGCCCGGCTGAACCAGCAGGCGGCTTTTCCCGGGGCCGCCGCGCGCAATGACAGGACGGCCATGCGTAACGAGGTGAGGATCAGGTATCGCCGCAGGCCGCGCCGGGCGTCCGGAGCCAGACCGCCGCGGGCCAGAATGTCGCGGAACGCGGTCGCCGCTTCGCGGTGGCGGCGGGCCTCCCATTCCGGGCGATGGGTAATCTGTCCCGCGTGCATGCGGATGGCGACCAGGGGATCGGCCAGGGCCGCCAAGCGGTGCCGTTCGGCAAGGCGAAAGTACAGAAGGTAGTCCATGCAATAGGCATAGGCCTCGTCATATCCGCCGACGGCTAGTGCCGCCTCCCGCCGGAACATGATCGACGAATGGGACAGAATGCTGTCGCGGGCAAGGGCGGTCATCAGGGCGTCATGATCCTGCGGGGGGATCAGCGGCGCCGTGCCGGGGAAATCGTCAGCGCCGGAAAATTCCGTTGCCGCGCTGGCGACCAGGACGACGTCGGGGTGGCTATCGAGTAGCGCCGCCTGCTTTTCCAGGCGGCCGGGCATCGCCACGTCGTCGGCGTCCAGCCGCGCGACGTAGTCGCCGCACGCCGTCGCCATCCCCTTGTTCAAGGATTGGCTCAGGTTCAGCATTTCCGTATTGGTGACGGTGACGATCCGTGGGTCGTCGAGGGAGGCGATGATCTCCGGTGTTCGATCCGTCGAGGCATTGTCGACGATGACGAACTCGAAATCCGCGAAGCTTTGCGCAAGCACGCTGTCTATGGCTTCGCGCAAATAATCCTCGCCGTCCAGAACGGACATCACGACCGAGACCTTGGGCGGCGTCACGATCTGGCTTCCGCGATCCGGACGGCGCCCGGCAGCAGGTCTTCGCGCAGCGCCTGGGCGAGCGGCCGGGGCGACCAGTTCAACAACGCATTGGCCTTTGAATTGTTGCCGAAGGAAACCGGCGCTTCGCCTGGCCGCATGCCGCGCGCACCGAACCGCAACAAGGCCGTGTCGGCGTCCATGGCGTTGGCGATCTCGACCAATAGGGTTTTCAACTCCGTCGCCCCGCCGGAACAGATATTGAAGATGTCGAAGCCGCCGCGCGCCAAGTCGCCCGCCATCGCGGCCCAGCCCGTGCAGACATCGCCGACGCCGATGAAGTCACGCCGCTGGGTGCAGGGCGATAGGTCGATGTGCTGTCCGGCGGCGAGCCCGTCCATCGCCTGGGCAAGCAGTTTTCCCGGATGATCGAGCCGCCCGAACGGAATGTAGAGTCGTCCCACGCGGCAAGGTACGCCGGTTGCGGCGGAAAGTTCGCGCGCGCGCTCGGTCTCCGATTTTTTCGATCGGCCGTAGGGCATCTCGGGGGCCTCCGTCTCGTCCTCGCGATTGGCGCGGTCGCTCGCCGCGTACTCGGCGGATGATCCGGTGACGATCACGCCGCCGCGGGATCCGGCGAGGGCGCGGAAGATGGCGTCGAGGGGGGCGACGTTCACGGAATCGCCCAGCGCCTGGTCGTAGCTCAAGGAGGCGTAATCCACGGCATGGCCTGCGTGATGAATCCAGATGTCTGGCGCGAAGCGGTCCACCAGAGCCCGGACGGCGCCGCCGTCGGTGATGTCGAGTTCGGTGAGGATCGCGCCGCCCGCTTCCGCATGGGCCAGGCGGTCGGCCCGGACGCCGTCGTAGCCGGCGCGCGGTCGGCTATGGGTTGCGGTTACGCGATGGCCTGTCCGGGCGAAGGCGTCGGCCAGGTGCGCGCCGACGAAGCTCGATGTGCCGGTAACCACGATGGTGCGGGGCGCGGAGCTCATCTCCAACTGTAGGGAACCCCGTCCGTATCGGCGGGCAAGCCATCGGCCTCGGCCGGATCGTGAGGAATGCTCGCGCAGTTGGCGAGAACGGCCGGTGTTTCGCCGATGCAGGTGAAGCCGGTCCATAGACCCGGCGCGACGGTTACCAGGGAATAGGTCGCGGGGCTTGCCGGGCCCAATGTGATCTCGCGGAGCGCTTTGCCGTCCGGGTCGAAGACGACCAGGCGGATGACCCCCACGACGCAACACAAGTTCAGGGTCATCCGCCGGTGGCGCTTCCAGGCCTTTACCGCTCCCGGATTGACGACAGAGAAATAGATCTCGCCGAACCCGGCGAACTGAGGCGCTTCGGCCCGCAACATATGCATGACCGCGCCGCGCTCGTCGGCGATGACCTGCAGCGGCGTGACGGTCAAGCCGGGGATCCCGTTATGCTCGTCGGTCATCCCGGCGCCCTTTCGTATGCGGCGATCTGGGCGCGGGTGATCTCGACGGGATCGGCGCCGTCATCCAAAGCCTTGTACCATTCGACGGTCCGGGTGACGCCGGTCGCGAAATCCCAACGCGGCCGCCAGCCCAGTTCGTTCTTCGCCTTGGCGCTGTCGAGCATCAGCAATGTCGCTTCATGGGGCGCGCTCGGGTCCTGTTCGATGCGAACCTCACCCGATCCCCAGACAGCAACGGCGGTCTCGGCCAATTCCTTGACTGGGCGCACGTTTTCTTCGTCAGGGCCAAAGTTCCATGCCCCCGCGGCGGCCTTGTCGCCATCGAACTGGCGCAACGCTAATGTCAGGTATCCTGACAATGGTTCCAGGACGTGCTGCCACGGTCGGGTCGCGTCCGGATTGCGCAGGACGACCGGATCATCCGCACGCAATGCCCGGACGCAATCCGGGACGATGCGGTCGCTGGACATGTCACCGCCGCCGATGACGTTGCCGGCCCTTGTCGTCGCCGCGACCAGATCGGGCCGGCCGCGGAAATAGGATTCCTGATAGCCGGTGAAGACAAGCTCGACCGCGCCTTTGGATGCCGAGTAAGGGTCGGGCCCGCCGAGCGTGTCGTCTTCGTGATATCCGCGCTGCCATTCCATGTTGCGGTAGCATTTGTCCGAAGTGATGAAGACCAAAGACCGCACGGCGGGTGCGAGACGCACGGCCTCCAATAGATTGATGCCGCCGGTGACGTTGGTATGGAAGGTTTCCAGCGGCTCCGCATAGCTGCGTCGAACCAGGGCTTGCGCGGCGAGATGGATGATGATTTCCGGTGCGGATCGGTTCAGCACCGTGGTGACGGCATCGTAATCGCGGATGTCGACGAAATGCTGTTCGATGCGTTCCGCCAGACGGAGTTGATCGAACAGCGGCGCATCCGCCGCCGGCGGAAGAGCCAGGCCGGTGACCTCGGCGCCCAGGTCGGCCAGCCAGGCGCAGAGCCAGCTTCCCTTGAACCCAGTCGAGCCGGTGACAAGGACACGGCGGTCCTTGAGGGATGAGAAATCGATCATCGCGTCAGCGGCTCACCAGCCAGGGGGCCTTGCCGTCTTCGTACAGACCGTTCAGCAGGGCGTAGTCGCGGTAGGTATCCATGCATTGCCAAAAGCCGTCGTGCTTATACATCATCATTTCACCGTCGGCGGCGAGCCGGCGCATGGGCCCGGTCTCCAGCACCACATCGTCGCGCCCGGCCTCCAGGTAGTCGAAGACCTTTCGGTTGCAGACGAAAAAACCGCCGGAAATACGGCCGCCTGTCGCCTGCGGCTTTTCGTTGAATTCGACGACCGCACCATCCGGTCCGTGTTCCATTTCGCCAAAGCGTCCCGGCGGCCGGACGCCACAGACGGTCATCGCCTTGCCGTGGCCGTTGTGAAATTCGGTCAGCGCCGCGATGTCGATATCGGCGACACCGTCGCCGTAGGTCAGCATGAAGGTCTCATCGTCGCCGATGTATTTCTCGATGCGTTTGACCCGGGCGCCGGTCAAGGTCTCCTCGCCCGTTTCCGCCATGGTCACGCGCCAATCGATTTCATCCTCGGCGCCGTGGAATTCGAGCGTTCGGTCGCGGCCGAAATCGATCGTGAAGTCGGCGACCCGCGTGCGGTAGTTCAGGAAGAAATCCTTGATCGCGCCGCTCTTGTATCCCAGGCAGAGCACGAAGTCCCTGTGCCCTTGGACGGCGTATCCCCGCATGATGTGCCAGAGGACCGGATAAGGGCCAATGGGGATCATCGGTTTCGGCAGGTCGTCGGCGACGCCGCGGATGCGGGTGCCTTTCCCGCCGCAAAGAATGACGATTTTCATATGATAACTGCCAATTCGATCGGTTCCGGAGGTGGGAGAAGAAAGGGACGGAGGTCGAAGGTTCAAGCGGCCATGCTATGATCGCATAGCCGCAATGAACACGTCCTTGTCCACGGGAAGGATGTATCCGTCCAGCATTGTTTCAAGCGCGACATCGCGGCGAGCACCACCGGATGCGGTTATCGCGGTGACGATCTCGTCAACCGTTTTGCATTTTCGTGCGGCGCCATCCGGCAGTTTGTCGTGATCGATATGCCCGTCCTGGCCGACGAATATCACCGGCGTCCCGCTCCATAACGCCTCGATGGCGGCCCCCGACGTGTTGTAAAGGACGACGTCGGCGCCGGCTGCGAGTTCGCGGACGCCGGCTGTCGAAAAATTCACACGTTCCATCGCCGCGTCGCCGACAATCGCTCGCAAACTGCGTTTTACCCGAGCGGTATCCTCCAGAGGGTGGAAATTGATCGTCAGGCGACGGTCCGGTAACGGGGAAACGGCTTCGATGGCCTTGCTGGCAAGTTCGACCGCCGGGCCAAACTCCATGCCGAGACAGCAGAGGACCGTTCCGGCCGGTGCCGTCGCTTCCGTTCTGCCGCCCGCGCCGCGCTCGGCGGACTGGAACGCCAGGCCGTCGAACCGGAGGGCTCCTCCCACGGCCAACCTATTTTCCGGCACCCCCCACCTGCAGAAGGTGTTTTTCGAAACGCGCCCGAGGGCAATCAGCAGGTCGGGCATGCAGGGGGAATCCATGTCTTGTCGGCTGGGCAGCAGGCTGAGGTAGTTTTCCGCGAAGGGCGCGACCTGGATTGCGACCGTCCGAGTCCCAGGAAGGGCATCCTTCATTCCCGCGACCAGGCCGCGCTCCCAGGGTTGAAACTCATAGGCGTAGCAGGTCGCGGTCGGCCGCAAACCCAGGGCGGCGAGACGTGGGCCGGCCAGACGGAATAGGTGGTTCGCCGGGGCTCGCTCCGATCGGGTGGCCAATAGGGCCTCACGCCACAAGACGTGGCTGAAATCCATCCCGTCATGGATCAGAGGAAACCGCAGACGGCTGGGCAGCGACATCCCGTGGCAAAGGTTGACCAGGACGTCCTTCGGCGACAGAAGTTCATCGATCATCAAAACCGGCGCGCCGGACGCGGCGGCGTTACGATTGATTTCGGCAAGCGGATAGAGCCAGTAAAGCGGCAGCGCCAGGAACCCGACCTTGACCCCGGCGTCGCTGAGAATTCGCGGCAGGTCGCCCATGTTGGTTCGCCAATCCGCCGGCGTCGACCCGGTGAAGCTTTGCGGCCCGGCCCAGACGGTCAGCAGGACATCGGCCTCCCGCAACGCGGCCAACCGTCGATCGAAAGTCGATGCTATGGCCTTGGCGGCGGCGATCCGTTGGGCGTGGCGGATGGCTCCCTTGATCCGCCGTAACGCCGCCCCGGCGAGAAAAGACAGGCGCCCGGTGTCGACCGGGCCGGCGCCGATCAGCGCGGCGCCGAGCGATCGGTCGTCGGTCACCACGATATGACGGCCGCCGTTCATTGCCGCCTGCATGAGAATCCGCCGCCGCGCGATGTTCAGTGCAAGTCCGCCGGCGTTCGGCCCCCGGTCGGATATGTCGCTGGCCGACCAAAGGCCACGTGGGGCGGAACCTGGCCAGACGCATTCGTCGATGTTGACCATGAACTCCGCCAATTCCGCGGCGGCGCGATTGAGCGCTGGGTTAACGGTCGCCAGTTCACAGGCCGGCGGCAACAGGTCTGGAATGCGCCGGGCGTTTTCATAGTCGTCGCAAAACGGCCAGACGGTCGTTGGCCCGTCCGCCGCCGTCCCCGCGAGCAAAGGCGCGAGCCGCCCTTGGGAGAGTTCCGCGAAACTCAGGCTATGCAGGTCGGCCATCGGTTACAGGTTGCGTGCCCAGGTCACCATGGCGGCAAGGCCGGCGTCCAGATCGATCTTCGGAGCCCAGCCGATTTCCCGCCGGGCGCGCCCGATATCGGCGATGGCGCCGTGAAGGTCATGCGCCGCGCCGGCCAGTTCCTCGACCGGGTGATCGGTGGGCAGATCCAATGCGACGATCAGCTTGTCGATCAACTCGCGCACCGCGGTCTTCCGCCCGGAACCGATATTGTACATCGGCGACGGCAGATCCGGTTGATAGATCGCGGGAACCATGGCGTCGACGATGTCGTCGATATAGACGAAATCCCGGAATCGGTCGAAGCGGCCGGTGACCGGAAGACTGGCGCCTTCCAGCAGGTAGGCCAGATAGATGCTGACCATGCCTTGTTCGCGGTTTCCCAGGTTCTGCCCCGGGCCATAGGCGTTGAAGATGCGAAACGATGTCGCCTTCAGGCCAGATGCGCCGGCGATCCGCAGGAAATGTTCGGACGCCAGTTTCGACGCGCCATAATAGGCGATCGGGTTGCAGGCCATGTCTTCGTGCATGACGCTTTCGGTCTGTTGGCCATAGGCGGTCATCGAGCTGCTGAAGATCAGCCGCGAAACGTCGTGCCTGCCACACCAATCGATCAGCGCCAGCGTCGCCCCGGCATTGACCCGCAGGTCTTTGAGTGGCTGGCGTTGGCTGATCGCACCGGAAGCTTGCGCCGCGAAATGGAACACCCCGTCATAGGTCCGCTCGGGCAGATGGTCGAGCGCTCCGTCGTCGGCCAAGTCGGCGACGACAAGCGCCGTGCCATCGGGCAGGTTTTCGGCGAACCCCGTCGACAGGTTGTCGATGACGACGACGTCATGGCCGTCGGAAATCAGGCGGCGAACGACGGCCGATCCGATGAAGCCGGCACCGCCGGTGACGAGATAAGTGTTGCTCATGCCGGTTCGGTCGCTACAGCGCGACCGGGTCCCCCGTTTTGGCAGAGCGATAAAGCGCATCCAGGAAGGCGACGGACTTGCGGCCTTCGCGGCCGTCCGGTGCCCCGGCGTCCTCGCCGTGGCGCAGTTGGCGGCCGATGCGGCGGTACATCTCCTGGTGGCCGAAGCCGTAGACGGTAGGCGGTTCGAAGTCGGAATTGCGCGCCAGTTCGTCGGTTTCCGTGTCGGGGCTGGCGAATTCCCACTCTTCGATCATGTTCATCGATTTGCCGCCGACGCGCACCGTGCCGCTATCGCCCAGGATGGTGATGCTGCCTTCCTTGTCATCGGGGAAATTCAACGCCGTTAGGTTAAGGTTGCCGATCACGCCGTTGGCGAACCGGATGACGGCGCAGCCGTGGGTCTCGACTTCAATCGGGTGGACGGCGGTGTCCATGCAGGAAAAGACGACCTGGGGCGGTGCGCCGACCAGCCATTCCATCATGTCGATGTAGTGGACAGCCTGATTGGTGAACACGCCGCCGGCCATTTCCGGATTGCCGCGCCAGCCGTTGTCTTCCTGGTAATAGGGCAGCCCGCGATGCCAGCGCAGAGTCACCGAACAGGTCAGCATCTTGCCGAACCGGCCCTTGTCCACCGCTTGTTTCAAGAGCTGGTTGGTCGCGTTGAAGCGATTCTGCAGGACCGTATAAAGTTTCACACCGGCGCGGTCGCAGGTTTCGATCAAGCTATCGACTTCGGCCAGCGACATGCCCAGGGGTTTTTCGCACATCACGTTGACGCCCCGCTCGGCCGCCTTGACGGCGAGTTGCGGATGCAGGCCGTTCGGCGCGTTGATGGTGACGAAGTCCAGATTCTCCCGATCCAGCAATTCATCGATGTCGTGGTAGGCGCCGACATTGTTTTTCTGCGCCCATTCGTCGGCCCGCGCGGAATCGGTATCGCAAACCGCGACGAAATCGAAATCTTCGTTTTCCTTGAGCGAGCTGTAGTGAGCGGTGCGGCTGACGCGGCCGCAACCGACGACGGCGGCGCGGATAAGGGGTGCTGTCATGGTCAGTATGTCCAGGTCGTTAGGGAGTGAGATATGAAGGGCGCACCCTGCATAGTCGATTTCGATGGCCAGGAATACGCCGGAATTTATTGAATTTTGCCGACATGCGGAGTAGGTCCGGTCGCAGACGTTTTTGCCAGCATGTTGACGCCAAGGAACCTATCGATGACATCTTCCTCGAACGGCCCGGAAACTTGCCCCATGTGCGGACAGGCCGCAAACCAATGGGAGGTCGTCGTTGACCATGTCTATCATGGTCGGCCGGGGGATGCGGTTTATCGTTGTCATTCTTGCGACGTCCGTTTTCTCTACCCGGGGCTAAGCCCTGAAGAAGAAAAGGAATTCTACGCAAAGGAGTTTGAAAAGTTCATGGCGACTCGGGCCGGCACCGAAGGCGGCTGGCTCAGCCCGGAAACCCATGTCCGCTCCAACGCCGGTGAAGTCGCCCGACGCATGGCCTATCTGAAGGATGTCCTGCCGCCGACCGGCAGGGTCCTGGAGGTCGGCTGTTCATCTGGTTTCCTGGTGTCGGAACTGGCGCGGCGTGGATACGATTGTGTCGGTGTCGAGCCGTCGGGGGTTTTTTCCACGTTCGTGCGTGAATCGGGGTTTCCCTGTTTCGACGCCTTGGAAGATCTCAAGAACGCGCCGGAAGCGGCGGCGGGGGTCGATGTCATCATGCATTATTATGTGCTGGAGCATATTGCCGATGCAGAGGGGTTTCTTCGCGACCAGCTAAGCCTGCTGCGCCCCGGTGGCGTGCTGATTTTCGAAGTGCCCCATGCCAACGACGCCTTGACGGCGGTCTACGATATTCCGGAATACAAGGACTTCATCTGGGTTATCTCCCACCAATGGTATTTCTCCAAACGTTCGATGTCCTATCTGCTTGGCAAGCTGGGCCCGTCGTTCGAAGTCCGTTTCGATCAGCGCTATGATTTGTCAAACCACATGACCTGGGCGCGCGACGGCAAACCGGGAGGAATGGGCAAGTTTACCGATAAAATCGGCGCGGAAGTCGAGACTTTATACAAACAGGCACTGATTTCCGCGGAATTCGGAGACACCCTTATCGGGATCGTCCGGAAAGACTGAGCCGTTCGGACGCCCCGCGGGAGCGCCTGGCGGCCGGCTCGTCAGGTCGCCGCCCGCGTAGCGAAAAAATCGCCGATCCCGTCAAACAACGGCTGAAGGACGATCGGGGAATCCAGCGTGACGCGGATGAATTCAGTCATTCCCGGTGTAGCGAACCCGGCACGAATATGGATCGCCCGCTGTTTCAGGAAATCCACCAGGTCGCCGGGCGGGATGCCTTCGGGCATCTTCAGAAGCTGGAAATTCCCCGCGCATTCCGGCGCGGACATGCCGTGCCGGCCGCAACAATCGATCAATGCCGCCCGTCCCGATTCCGCGCCTTCACGAAAGCCTTCGGCGATCTCCGGATGGGCCAGCATGTAGCATGCGATCCGGGCGCTGATTGCCGAGATTTCCCCCGGGCCTCGAACGGTCTGCAGGGCTTGAATGATATGCGGTTGGGCGCAGGCATAGCCGACCCGTAAACCGGCAAGGCCGTAGACCTTGGAAAATGTTCGCGTGACTAGGACATTGTCGAACTCGGCAATGAGCGACAGACCGGAAACCTCACAGAACGGGTAATACGCTTCATCGATGAGAAAGAGCGCGCCGGCCTTTTGGGCCGCTTCGGCGACGGCTCTCAGTGCGTGAATGTCTTTGACGGCGCCGGTTGGCTGGTCGGGATTGGCGATAGCGACCAGGCGGGTGCCGTCGCCGATCGCGCCCAACAGACGGTCCAGATCGAGCCTGAGGGCGGAATCGTAGGGCACGCAGGATTGTTCCGCACCGAAGGCTCGGGCCCAGATGTCGTACATGCGGTAGGTCGGCTCGGTGCGCACGACGCGGGATTTGGGCTCGACGGCGACCTGAAACGCCCGGCGGATGATGCCGTCGGACCCGGCGCCGATCGCCATATGGCTTTGCGGCAGGTTCAAGTGCCGCCCGAGCATGGTGTAGATCGGCGTATAATCGGGATAGGCGGTGAGGTCTTCCGAAGTGACGCCGGATAGGATGTCGTCCATCACCTCGGCGGGAAAGGCGCTTGGCCGTTCATTCAGGTCCAGGCGCAAAACCCCGGCGCGGTCGCCGAGGATATCGCTGTCGCGGACAATCGATAATAGGTGCTGTTGCGCCTTGAAGCTCATGAGCGGGCCGGGTGTCCTGATCGAAACGGTATGGTGACGGATCGTCGGGCGGGGCCGGTTATCCTTCCCCCTTGCCGTGACGGCGCAGCCAGTATTCCGCTTGCGGCATCTGATAGGCGAAGTCGACGTCCAGACCGCCTTCCTGTTTCAGCGGATAGATGTTCTGTCCCATCCATTGCTGTGGCTTCAGGCCGTTCTCCAGGTCGTCCAGATTGGCGGGCCGGATGATCGACACGCCCATGTCGGCGAACCAGACATCGCCTTGGGAATCCCGGTCGCAGTTCAAGGTTTTCGGATCGCCGAAGGTTTCGAACGGGACGAAGGGCTTGAGCAAGCCGTTTTTGTCCTCACGCCGGGCGCGCAGCGGGCTCCACATGTTGTAGCAGGACACGGAAACTGCGGAGTCGTAGTCCGGATTGTCTTGCAGCGCCTTGACGCCTTCCTCGATCAGCTCTTCCGAAATGGTCGGCGCATTGGCCATCAGCAAGACGTAGATGCTGGGCGACTTTCCTTCCGCGGCCAATTCCTTCGTGATGATTTCGTGGGCGTGCTGATAGGCGTGTTCACCCAATGCTTCCTTGGTGCAGAGGTGAGGCGGGCGGTCGATGATTCGGGCCCCGTATTCCAGGCTGATGTCCCGAATCTTCTGGGAATCCGTCGATACGTAGGTGCGTTCCACGCTGGGTGCATTCCGTGCGGCCAGTAGCGGATAGGCGACCAACGGCAGGCCGAGCATCTCGTAGACGTTCTTGCCTGGAAATCCGGTGGATCCTTCGCGCCCGATAAGAATTGCAACGATCATTCTGGATGTCTCCCTGGACAGTCAGTTTTTTTGAAAACCATCAAACGAATATTGTGCGCTAACGATCCGAACAGGCCGTGCGCCATCGATTCCGCGGCGGGAGCGGCGTCGGCCAGGAGTTCGAACAAACGGCTGCGTCGGAATTCCGGCTCGGAATAGCTCGTTTCGCGGGCAAGCAGATCGAACCCGGCGGCGCCGGCGAGTTGGATGATGTCGTCGTCCTTCTGGCGAAATCCGTGATGCCGCCGCACGACTTTCTGGGGCCGCGCTTCGCGCCGGGCTTTTCGAGCGGCGATGATCTTTGCTTCGGTCGGTAAAAGAATATCGTCCAGGAACCGGGTCAGGAAATTTTCAGCGGCCCCGCCGGGGTCCATGACGATCCGGCCGCCGGGCTTCAGAAACGACGCCATGTGGTCAAAGAAAGCTCGGCCTCTCTGGTCGTCGAAAGTGAAAAACACCCCGAAGCTCAATATCGCGTCATAATTCTGCCGGCCGTACTCGGATAGGGAATCGAGCTCGCGGAACGACAGTTCGGGGAACAGCTTCTTCGTCGCCGCGATGCAGGCGGGCTTCTTGAGATCGGAACAATCGATCCGATAACCGGATGCCTGGAGCTTCAACTCGGTGGCGCAGCGGCCGCTGCCGACCGACAGTATGCGGTCGTTTGGATTGCAATACCGTTTCGCCGCTTGTTCGTACACTTGGTAGCGAAAATTGTCCGGGCCAAGGAAATAGCGATCGAAGAACGCCTCCGCCGAAGAATAGGCGGGATCAATCGCATAGCCGTCCATTTGCGCGGATTGATAGGCGAAAACATCCTGCGCGCAGGCGTTCTGGCCGGCGTTGTTGGTTTCGATGAAATATTTGTACCAAGCGCGCATCGTCAAACGGAGCCTTCGGGCGCGGTGTTAACGCTGGAACCTATAATTGAAGATATTCGCGAACTGACCGTCCTTGAACATTTCGGCATGGCGCTTGTCGACGAAGCGCAGGCCGCTGTTTTCGATCATCGCAACGACGGCATCGGTGTATTCCTGCCGGCCGGCATCCAATTCGACCGATAGGCTTTTCAGGCGGCTGTCGCGCAGGGTTTCACGCGCGCCGGCGATGATCTTGTTTTCGATGCCGTCGACGTCGATTTTTATGTGGTTGGGAAACGGCGGATCGTATTCTTCGATGAAGGAGTCGATCGAATGGCCGATCATGCCTTGGCGGTATTTTGGTTCGAAATGCAGGCCGTCGAAGCCGACCGTATCTTCGAAGCTCGAATGGGCGTCGCCGAACGCCATGCTTTGCATGTTCAATACGCCGGCCTCCCGGCGGTCGCTGAGCGCCAGGCAATAGGCGGTGACTAGGTCATTGGCATCGTTGACCGCGATATTCTGCGTCAGAAGATAGAAGTTCTGGGCCGCGGGTTCGAAAGCAATCGTCCGCACGCCGCGCATGCGGGACGCATAAACGGAATACAACCCGACGTTCGCGCCGATGTCCCACAAGGTTTCTCCGGGGCTCATCGTATTCAGCCAGTCGATCGTTTCCGGTTCCTTGGTGAATAGAGTTTCCGCCCGCCATACGCAGATATCGCCGATGCAGTAGAACTTCAGTGCAGGGTTCGTGCCCGGCGCGGTGACCAGTTCTTCGCGCAGGACGCCGGCGTTGAACGGCAGTTCCTTAAGCGCATGGCGCAACAGGTTGATGAAGCGGCGTGTGAAATTCAGACCAAGGACCCGGAGGGGTGCCTTGATCAGAAAAATCAGCATGGTTCGAATGATGTTTTTCAATTGATACCCTGTCGTCGTTCGTGGGCTTGCGGGTGGACTGCGGCGCCGGGATCGGCGTCAGTCGTGGTTATCGGCGATCTCCTGGCCGATCTCGTTCATACATTCGAGAAGGCCGAGACCAAGATCGATGTATGTGGTCCGGGCCAATTTTTTGCCCAGCTTCGGCGTATAGTTGTATGGGGTTTGAACGTAATGCCCCTGCATCGACCCCTTGCCCGTTTCTATACTCAGGTGCCCGCCGGCCATTTCGTTGATCATATCCAGCATTTCCCGGGTCTTGATCCTTTCCCGGCCCATCAGGTGGATGATTTCGTTTTCGAAATTCTTGTCCAGTATCTCGGCCGAAGCTTCGGCCGCGTCGACGACATGGATGTATTCGCGGACCTCGTCGCCGGTGCCGCTGTAGCGCAGGCATTCTTCCGTCAAGGCCTGCCTGATCAATCGATAGACGGCATTGTCGGACCCGGCGCGCGGCCCATAGAGCGAGCCATAGCGCAAGATGGTGTAAGGGATGCCGAAGCGTTCGAAATAGTCCTGCGCCAGCAATTCGCTGGCCTGTTTCGAGGTTCGGTAGAAAGACCCTTTCGAGCTGTAGACATAGATCGAACTGGCGAGCACGAAACGGGAAACCCCGGCTTGACGCGCGGCTTCCAGCGCGTTCACCGTTCCCCCGACGTTGATCTGGATGGTGTCCACCGGCTTGTTTATGGCTTCGTCGATGTCGGCCAGGGCGGCCAGATGGAATATCGCGCCGCAACCCTGTGCCGCCGCGGCGACCGAATCCAGATCGCGAATGTCGCCGATAACCATTTGCTGGTCGCCGTTCAAGAAGGGCGAGGCGCAGCGGTCGAAGATCAGCACTTGGTGCCCGATCCTGGAAAGCGCATCGCATACGTGGCTGCCCAGGAATCCGGCGCCTCCGGTTACTAAAATCTTCATTGTGTTCTTTTCCTGCTTTTTGCCATCGCGAATTCTTCTTCAGGCGCCGGTGACGCGAAAGGCTCGCCATTGAGGAAACGGATCGCCTCCTTCGTCGCCTCAATTTCCATCTGCGCCCGGCAATCCCGTGTCATCGAGCCCATATGGCAGGTCAGAACGATGTTCGGCAGAGCAGTCAAAGGGCCGCTATACGGTTCGACGTCGAACACATCGATGGCGGCCCGCGCCGGGGTCTTGCGGGGCAAGGCGTCGGCGAGCGCGGCCTCGTTGACGATTCCGCCCCGGGCGGTGTTTATCAAAGCGGAATCCGGTTTCATGGTTGCCAGCTCCCGGGCGCCGATCAGATCGATTGTCAGCGGGGTCAAGGGAAGGTGAAGGCTGACGATGTCGCATTCCTGCAAAATGGTCGTGAGATCCGTCCACCGCACCCGATCGCCGAATTCTTCGGTCCGCACCAAGTCGTGGGCCAAGATCATCACGCCTGGAAAGCCGCCGAGAAGATGGCGGATTACCCGCGATCCGATACGCCCGACGCCAACGACCCCGATTATCGACGCCCCCAGCCGCCGGCCCAGGGTGCGTTGCCACGTACCGCCGCGGATCGCGCGGTCCGCTTCGCTGGCGCCCCGCGCGACATCGATCATCAATCCGATAGTCAATTCCGCGACCGCGCCCGACGGCGCGTCGGGGGTGTAGGATACTTCGATCCCCCTATTCCGGGCTTCGGTAAGGTCGACGCTGTCCAGGCCGATGCCAACGCGGCAAATCGCCCGCAAATTGGGACAAGCGGCCATGACGGCTGCGGTGATCGGTTCCGTGCCGGCGATAACGACGGCATGGTCACCGATGGCGCCGGCGACTTCGTCGGCTTGAAGGCGCCGACCTAGCGGATTAACGGAAAGTGCAATCCCGGCGTCGGCGAGCAATTCCCGCGGTGTCGCGTCCGGTTCGCTGAACGGGACGGTCGTGACGATGACCGAGTCGGTTATTGAGCTGCGCATGTCGAGGCCTGTTCGATGGAATCCCGGTTGTTCGGATCGATTTGATCCTGACTGGCAAGCGCCGGGCACGCCCAGCAGGAATCCGCCCCCCATTCCTGTTCATAGGCGTCGGCGGCGGTCGCCAGCGCTTCGCGGGGGGATTGCCCCGCGTGTAGAGATGCGGAGACCTTCGCCATGAAATCCGCCATGCGGTATTCGCCAAGACCGTCCGGAAACGCCATTAGATCCGATCGCGCCGGACGACGTCGATACGTTTCGCCGAGTGCACGCGCTATTCCGGGGGCGAGTTTCGCAAGCTCGTCGATGACCGTCAGGTTGTCGAGTCCCGGCGGATAGGAGTTCGGGCCCTCGAACATCCCGCAACGGTCGTAGATGATGGTTGGGGCACCAAGGCCGGCGGATACGAAAGCGAGCGATGAAGGAGAAATGCCGATTGTCAGATCGGCGGCCAACCCCGGCATCAGGGCGCCGAACTCGTCAATCACGTGAACCGATCCGGCATGCTGCGCCTTCGTGATTCGCGCCGCCAGATCGCTGCCCACCGATTCCAGGGTCTGCCCCTTTGCTTTTACGATCAGCAGGACGTCCTGAGCCGCATCGACAAAATCGAGAAGAGCCTCGAGCATCGCGCTCATTTCGTTCTGCGTGATGTAAAGGTCATGGGCGCCTTTATTGTCGTAAAGCGTGATCGCGCGCGTCTGCCCCTTTTTCTCCAACAACTCAACGAGCCAATCCGGCTTCCGGCCTTCGTCCCAGCCATCCCAAAGGTATCTGCCGGCGGTCTGGTACCCGGTGGCGACGCAATACCAGTAAAGCGCTTTCGAAGCATCGTAGATGCGTTTTTGCCGGCGGCCCCAAACGAATTGAACGTGGTTGTCGGCGAACGCGCTGCCCAAATCGGGAAGCTCGCCCATTGACCAGTGACATCCAAAATTGACGCCGCCGACGCGCCCCGAGGCAAGGGTTAAGGCGGCGGCTTCGAGCGAATGCCCGGCAAGGGCGGCAAAACTGATGCGTGCGCCCGTCGCCCGCATCATGGCTTCGAATATGGCGGCGTTTCGGTGCAGGGCCAATATCGTCGGAACTTCCGCGATCTTGATGGCGCCTCTGAATAGGCCGCGCATGGTCAACCCCAGCAAGGTCAACGAACGTTTGATCAACAGGCGCCCTTCGGCGGCTCCGAACCTTCGGTTCATGTCTTCCATCGCCAGCAGGGAGTCCGATTTTTCTCGGTAATAGCGCGTCGCCTGTTCATTCAATGGAACGGTGATCAAGGCAGCGACCTTCAGTCCGTGATCCTTGCGCAGCGATTCGGCCCAATAGTTGTCGTTGAACCCGGGAATCGGGTTGGGCCGGCAGACCAGAAGTAAGGCGTCGGCCGAGCTTACCGTCCGTTTCCGCAGCAACGGCGCCACGGCGGACAGAAGATGCCGAGTCTCGCCGATGAACGCGCGGGCCAATCCGAACAACCGTTGCATCAAATTGGGCCCTTCGGGACGGGGATGGTTTACGAATCCGTCCCGCGGCCGGCGGGGGAGCCGGAAGTTCGTTTTATAGGCCTTCGCGGCAAAGCCGTGTTCGCGATAAAGGGCGTCGGCGAACCGGACGTATTCGCCGTTCCGAAGCAGGGCCACGGCCCCGTCGTTCGGCGAGTCGGCCAATATCGACAGCAGTAACTCGGCGGCCAAAGCGGTCGCACGGGGTTCCCGGACGGTGACGAACAGACTCGTCCGGCGGCATTCGTCGTCATTTGTAAACCCAAGTTTCGAATACCGCCGGCGCCGATCCGGCTCCATCATGTCGAGCGCAAGGCGCCGCGTCGCTTCGACATGTGCGCGATAAGCCGCTCGGGAGTCGTCGGCAAGGAAGGCCGAAGTTACGGCTCTGGTCTTGCGCCCGGACAAGGCGAGCAGCCGCACGCCTAAGGAAAACATCCAAGGCCGCCCCGGCATCAAATAGACGATGCTGTCGCCGCGCGGCACCGTGCGTAGAACGGCCGGTACGGCCCAAAGGTCAAGGACGTCGATATAGGCGGTCATTTGCGGTGTTTGGATGGTTGTACGGGCGGCCGGTTGCTGCCCGTCGGTTGCCTGAAGGCTTGGGAAAATCTATTCCGCGGCGACCGTGTCTTCCGGCCGGCCGATCATGGTCGACGGCTGGCCTTCGGGGATGCCGTGATTGCGGCGCCAGATTTGTTCGTATTCGTCGATCCGCTGGGTATTGCCGGTTACCATCAGTTCACGTAGGCCGAGAAGCTCGACCGCATTGAAGTTATGCGAAATAACCGCGGTAATCCGGGTTGCGTCCCCGAGGTCCAGGATATAACGCTCCAGGTCACCGTCGTATTGCGCTTCGATGGAGCGGCGGTAGGTGGAAAACCATTCCGATCCGGGATAAGGGGTCGCGTAGAACGGTTTAACGATAATACCTAGACGTTTCCACGCCGCCATGTTTTCGCGAATTGACTGAAAATCTTCGACGGGAAAACCGATGATCTGGTTCGGAATCGGGCGGATCCCGGCCTCAAGCGTCCAGAAGAAGCTGCGGATGTTGGTTTCCGGGCTGGCGCCCTTGCCGATCGTTTTCATCACATGGGGGGAAAAGGATTCATATCCGTACACCAGATGAGAGCAACCGGCGGCGCGCATCTTTTGCAGAATTTCCTTGTTGCACAAGGTCGCGTGGCTGGTCCCTGACCAGCGCACGCCGCTCCAGGTGCCGTCGGCCCGCGGGCTCGGGGTCAACCCCGCCTCGTGCCAGAGCCTGCAAATTTCACCCATCCAGGTCCGCCCGGAATAGCGGTCCATGGTCATCAGGTTTTCATCCAGGAATCCGATGAAGTCGATGTTGTATTTTTCGTAGGCATGTTTCACCAGGCCGACGACATATTCGGGGCTGTGATAGCGAATGTTGCGGGTGTAGGTGCCGGGTTCGTCAAAGGCGATGCGGGTCTTGCCGTCCTCGTCTTCTTCGTATCGCATGTCGCCGGCGATGCCCAGATGGTAGCAATACCGGCAAATCAGCGAACATCCGTAACTTGCGTTAATGTCCAGACGGCGCTGGACCATCATGCCCTCTTCGGAGAAAAGAACCTGGCTGTTCGGGAAATACACTTCTTCAAGGGGGAAGAGATCCCAAGCCGGATAAGGCAGCACGTCCAAATCGGGAATCAGATCGCGTTGCCCGGCGATGACCGCGTCGCCGGTGTCGTTGCGGCTGATCGTTCCCCGGATCTTGGTGAAATCCGTCTCTTTCGCGTCGAAGGCGTCCAATAGTTCCGGAAGCGTCTCGAAGGCTTCGCCGATGACCCCGACATCGACCTGGGGCAGCCAATCCATCATCTCCCATGGCAGGGAGGTCAGGACACCGCCGCCAAGGATGATCTTCACCTCGGGCAATTGTTCGCGCGCCGTGCGGACGACCTTCTTGATCGACCCATAGGCGGTCGTGATCCCACCCAGGGCGACGACATCCCAATCGTCCGCCAGCAGAACGTCGACCACGGTCTGTTCGCTGGGCCGCCAGGCATTCTGGTCGAAGACCTGAACCAAATGGCCACGTTCCATGCAGATCGCCGCCAACAGGGCGATGCCGTAGGGGACGTGCCGCGGAACGTCTTCTTCGCGGACAACGGGATTAATAAAAAGGATTTTGGCCATATGTCCTATCCGGTCGGTGTTGGTTCTGAGGGCGGCCGTCAAGCATGGTCTGTCAGGAAGGAGTCTAACGAAACGAAATGAATCCCGTCACCAAATAAGATGCCGCCTTCCGTGCAGTTGTAGGTTTCACAATCCGCATCTTGAACCATCTCCAGGAAAATCTCCCGATACCATGCGTAGGCCGGGTCCGTATAAAACCAAGTTTCCAGGTAGGGATTGTAAATGTGGATGTAGACTTCGTCTAGCCGGTCTTCCCCGACCAGGTCGAGCGCTTCGTGATAGTACTGCGTATTCCGGTACGGCGTGTCGCCGTAATATCCGAAATCGATGCCTGTCAGGGCGACATGCTTCTTGCCCAGAACGGCGTCCGCCATCATCCATGCCGCCGCGCCGACGTTCCCCCCTGCGTTCATCGCGGGCATGCGGCAGCGCTTGAACATGTCGCGGGATCGGCTGTTCGGCAGGTCGGGATCGTCGACCAAAGGCGACCACCAGAAAATCTGCATGCCGGAGTCAAGGACCCGATCGACGACCGCTTGCGACGAGGTCGTGGCCAAGGCGATTTTGATATCCTTGCCGTGGGTATTCACCTTGTCGAGCAACAGCTCATTGGTCTTGATCTCGTCGGCGAATTTCTCGTCCATGTCCTGGCGCCGGAAATAGTCGTCCTGGGCGAGTTTTTCGCTCGTCAAATCCGGATCGCCGAACCAGCGGACAATCCGGTCCGAATGCGGATCCGTCGTTACGACGAGGTCCGGCACGACATCATTCCGCAGACAATAGGCCATCGAACTTTCCGTTGCGATCAAGGCGCCCTTGAAGCCGGCTGCGAGAATTTTTTCCAGAGGCTTTTGCCGGTGAATGCTCGGTCCTGCAGCGAGAATGATCGCGCCATCGCCTTGTCCGACGGAGACGTCCCGCAATTTCGCAAGGCTTTGCCCGCTGGTAAGTTTGGGCAGGTTGCGTTCGAAATTGTCGATCACCATTTCACCGACGCGGTGCCAGGTGAAATCGCCCATCTGCGCGACCAGTTCCCGCGCCAGGCTGCCGTGTTCGGCGCGCCGGTCGGTTGAGGGGGGTGCTTTTTCGGTCATGTGACCGGCTCAATCCCGACGATTATTTCTCATCGAGATCCCATTCGACCCGCTTTTTGGAAACGAAGGCGATGCTGCCGCCCAATCGTTTCAGCGCATCCCGTTCGAACCGGGTTTCCAGGTCGTCGGCATCTTCGTCATTGGGCGCTTCGACCGTCTTTTTGGTTTTGAAATTTCCCTTGAGGATATCCATGGTCAGTCTCCTTGATCCGTTCCGTGTGGTGTCCGTCCCGCGGGTTCGCGTAACCTCGCCGAGGCGGCAGGGACTCAGTGTTCTTCCCAGATCGGCTTGCGCAAAACCCATTCATTGCCGCTTTGGGTCCAAATATGGTCGGATCGCCAGCAATCCACGACTTCCCAGAACTCATCTTCGGTCAATCCGGCGTATTCCAGGAACACATCGAAATATTTGGTGGGGAATTCGCCGTCGAATTTCTTGACGAGTGCGACGCCCTCTTCCCGGCTGATCTTTCCATCACGAATTTCATGGGCCGTGTCGGAGGTGCAGCGACCGATCCCGAATTTCACGTAGCCGAGGTAGTAATGGAAGCCGTCGATTTGATCGTCAAGGCTGGCGTATTTCGAATAGGTGCCTTCACTCCGTTCGGAGTTTGCGGAAAACCCCGTGTATTCCTTCGCATGGTAATAGGCCTCTTGCGGATCCCAGAACTTATAGTACCCGAAGAACCGCTTTTCGATATCGAGATCGAGGATCTGTTCGTGGTCCGGGCCGCGGTAGGGGTTTAGGTCTTTCGCGGTCAACCCGTGTTCCTGCCAGAACTCGACAGGCAGGCCTGAAAAGCTGAATTGGCTGTCATCGACGATATCCCGGCGGGAGGTATGCAATTCCTTCAAATCCCCGCCGTACTCCAGCTCTCCGTTCTCGCCGTAAAACACCAGCGGAACCTGGTGCTGGATTGCGACGTTCAGGGGATAATTCACCTGGCCGTAGATGAACGGCTGGAACGGGTCGCCCAAGTGCTTGAAGGCGAGATTCATGAGCCGCTGGTTGACCTCGCCGCTGGGTGAGGCCATGACGTGGTCGAACCCGGATTTGATGAAGTTCTGCAGGTTCCGCCAACCGACATCGGTATGGATGTTCGGCGCCCAGGTGGCGCAGATCGGATTCATGCCGTAGACGTGCTTCAACTGATGGGCGACGAAGCTGCCGTCCTTGCCGCCGCTGCACGGAACGACCACGTCATAGCGGCCATCCGAACGGCGGTGCCGGTCGAGAAGGTCTTTCAGTTCGCGTTCGCGTTCGTTCCAATCAATCGTCCGTTTTATTTCCGCATAGGTGCAAGCACTGCACACGCCGTCTTCGTTGAACGTGATCCGCGGGCGTTGGTTCGAGACCGTGCATTTTTTGCAGAATTTGATTTCCTCGGGCAGGTTGTACTTTTCGATGAGGTTTTGTTTTTCCATGGGACGTCTGCGTCTTTCTCGGTGTTACGTTTTGTGCCTGCGGTTCAGCGTCTGGTCGAGCAACTGCAGTCCGACCCGGCCGCTTTTTTCCGGATGGAACTGGAAACCCCACAAATTTCCTTTTCCGATGATCGCGGGTACTTCGGCGCCGTTGACATTGATTGTCCCTTTGACGTCGGCGGGATCCGTGCATCGGACGCCGTAGGAATGGACGAAGTAGAAATAAGGCGCCGCTCTCAGAACATTCAGGTCGCCGTACCCGGGCTTCGCGTCGACCTTGCGCCAACCGATATTCGGAATCCGCGTTCCCGTCGGGCCCGCCGGCTCGGGCAACCTATGAACTTCTCCGGGGATCAGGTCCAGTCCGTCATGTTCGCCGTATTCGAACCCTCTGCTCATGAGGAGCTGAGCGCCAAGGCAGATGCCGACGATCTGACCGCCCTTGTCGGCGACCTCTTGCAGCGCATCGAGCAGCCCTCTTCCACGAATCAGCGCCATCGCCTCGCCGAAGGTGCCGACGCCGGGAAACAGAATGCGGCCCGATTTGGCGACCGTTTCTGGATCGTCGCTGACGATATGGTCGATGTTCAGGACGTCGAGCGCCCGATTGATGCTGAACAGATTGCCGCATCCGTAATCGACGACGCAAATCATGGCCGCACCTCGATACCATCGTCGAGCAGCCGGTGCTTGAGGTCCGGCACGCCGCATTTACCGTAGTGGAAGATCGAGGCGCAAGCGACGGCGCCGACCCGGGTGGAGCGCAAAAGCTGGACGACGTGCTCGGGGTCGCCCGCGCCACCGCAAGCGATCAGCGGAACCGTCGCCCGGGCGGCGACGGCGCTGACGAGCTCGAGATCAAACCCCTTTTGCGTACCTTCGTTGTCGACGGATGTGATGAGAATTTCGCCGATACCCCGTTCCTCGGCTTCCGTTATCCAATCGAGGACATTGCGCCCGGTTTTTTCGCGGCCGTTGTCGACCATGACTTCCCACTCCCCGGGACCCCGGTTGATCGCCTCGACGGAAAGAACGACGCATTGATTGCCGAAAATCCGTGCGACCTCGCTTAAGAATTCCGGGCGGTTCACGGCGGCGGTGTTGATCGCGACCTTGTCGGCGCCGCTGCGCAGGACGGCCTTGACGTCGTCGAGCGTCCGGATGCCGCCGCCGACCGTCATCGGTACGAAGATCTTATGCGCGGCCTGATTGACGATCGGCAGGATGCTGTTGCGTTCGTACAAGGATGCGACGACATCCATGTAGAGCAGTTCGTCGACGCCGTCTTCGTAATATTTTTGCGCCAGGTCGCCGGGCTTCCCAACGATCCGAAGGCCTTCCAGGTGGATGCCCTTGATGACGTTTTCGCCCTTGATGTCCAGGCGGGCGGTTACTCTTACTTCAGCCATTATTGGTCCAAGCGATCTTTTTTGTTCGGTTGCGGCGGTGCTTATTTGAACAAGGTGGCATAGTCGGCGTTGGCTCGGTCGAAATCGTCAAGGCGTCCGATATCGGTCCAATATTCATGGATCGGAAAGGCCGATACCTTGCCGCCGTCGGACAACACGTCTTGAAACAGGTCCGGCATATCGACGCGGGTCTGTTTCGGCACGCGGCTGACAACGCCCGGTTCGACGACATATATCCCGGCATTGACGAAGAATCGGGAGACCGGCTTTTCCTCAATCCGGATTACCGAATCGCCGTCCAGCTCGACGGTGCCGAAAGGTACGCGGAAGTCGTATTCGCGAACGCACATCGTCGCGTCGGCGTTGTGTGCGCAGTGGAAATCAAGCAGATGGCGATAATCGACCTTGGTCAGGATGTCGCCATTCATGACGATCAGCGGTTTATCCTGGGCGGTCAGGGCGCCGAGGGGGCCAGCCGTGCCGAGTGGCTCGCTCTCCTCGACGTAGGAAATATCCACGCCCCAACGCTGGCCGTCGCCGAAGTGTTCCTTGATCATGTCACCTTTGTAGTTGATCGAAATGTAGAACGTCTGCAGTCCGCTTTCGATGAACCCTTCAAGGATGTTTTCCAGGATCGGTTTCTGGCCGACCGACAACATCGGTTTCGGTCGTTCAGCCGTCAGAGGATGCAGCCGTGTTCCGCGGCCGCCCGCCATCAGAAGGACGGCGTTCTCCAGTTTGCGGGAACCTCCCCAGCCCTGCCCGTCCGACTTGCGGAGCAGCCGCAGGACTTTGCCGTCGGCATCGACGATGGGAATTTGGCGTACTTCCAACTCGTTTGCCTGTTCGAAGACGGCGTCCAGGCTTTGCCCGTCCTGTGCGACAAGCGGCTGTGCATTCATGATGTCTTCGACGCGATGGTCGAGCCCGTGGCCGCGCAACAGGCCGCGACGGACATCGCCGTCGGTGATGGTCCCCTGCAACCGGCCCGCCTCGTCGACGATCAACAGGATCTTGGCCTCACTGGTTTCTAATTCGCGAACCGCATCGCCGATAACGGTGCCGAGCGGGAGGCGGGTCAACATGCGAGCTTCTTTCACCGGCGAATTCCGACCTATTCAAACTTTCAACGTTGCATTGGCGGGGATGTTGGCGGTGACCGTCACCCCCGCGCCGACGACGGCGCCGTCGCCGATCTCGATTCCCTGAATGATTCTTGCACCGGTTCCTATATGCACTCGGTGCCCGGTGACAACCCCGCCCGACAGCACGGCGCCGGGGGCGATATGATTTTCGTTGCCGATCCGGCAATCATGATCGATCTGGGCGCCTGTATTGACGATGACGTCCTGCCCGAGGCTCACTGCGGGTTGCACAATTGCGCCGGCCATGACTTGGCACCCCGCCTCGGCGGCCAAGTCGTCGGCGACAATGGCGGTCGGGTCGATGACCGTCATGAACGTGAACCCGGCCTTGCGATAACGGGCTGCGGCTTCCCATCGCGCGGTTCGACCCGGCAAGGATCCGATCCCGTTGACCAGCAGGTAGGGTTCGGCGGGTGCCGCCATAAGCGCCGCATCGTCGGCGAAGACCCGGACCGAGCTGTCGAAGGGCGCCGCCGCGTCGGAACTGACGATGCCGACCAGAACCTGCCCAAGCCGTTTCAGAGATTGCGCAAGCACGCGGGCGTGTCCGCTGGCGCCGACCATGACGATGTCGCGGTTCATGGGTCGATGACCTCGTCCGCGTCATACGATCGGTTGGCCGGTTGGCCGAGCATCGCCCAATAGGAATAAGGATCGACGCCGCCGCCCGGCCGCTTCGCCGTCAGGTTCTCGGTGCTGAAGGCCTCGCCCTTCGCGATCGGGCGGGCGGCGACAAGGCTGCGCCGCGCTACGGCCATGGTGTCTTGTTCGTCGGCGGTCGGTCGTTTGCCGGGACTGCCGATTGCGGCTACCGCCGCCCGGACGCCTATCACCAGATCGGCCAGGTCGGCAGGTTCGATCGAAGCTGCGTGGTCGGGGCCCGGCAGGCTGCGGTCCATTGTGAAATGCTTTTCAATGACCGTCGCGCCAAGGGCGGCGGCGGCAATCGAGACGGCGACTCCCTGCGTATGGTCAGAGTACCCGACCGGCAGGCCGAAGGCATCGGCGAGGGTTTTCATCGCCGCCAGGTTCGCATCCGAAACGTCGGCCGGATAGCTTGACGTGCAATGAAGGAGCGTTACCCGTTCCGCCAGCCGCATCTTGCCTTCGGGAGAGGCCGCGGCGGCGGCAAAAGCCGTTTCTCCCGGTTCGGCGCCACTCGACCGGGTCATGGCGAAGGCGAGAACGCCAAGAGCGCGTTCGACATCGTCCAGCGTGCACATCCCGGTCGACATGATGATCGGCAGTTCGGTCGCGGCGGCGGACAAAAGGAACAAGGGGTTGGCGGCTTCCCCCGACGGGATCTTGACCCGTCGGATCCGACAGGAGTTCACGAGAAACCACAGCAGGTCGTCGTCGAATGCCGTCGACATGAATTCTATGCCGAGGTCTTTGCACAAATCCCGCAATTCCAGATGCGCGTCTTCCGACAGTTCCAGTTCGCACAGCATGGCGTGCTGCGATTCCCCCGCCGTGTCGGCGCGGTTCTGGTACGCCGCCTTGCGGGCATCCTTCGTCGCCAGTTTGTCGGCGCGGAATGATTGAAACTTGACGGCGTCTGCGCCGGCATTCGCGGCGGACCGAACCATCTCCTTGGCCATGCCGAGGTCGCCGTTATGGTTGACGCCGGCTTCGGCGATGATGAGCGGAGCCGTCACGGCTGCGTCGCTCCGACCGGGATGTCGTGAAATCGCTTGTTCATCAGACCGTTCAGATCGACGGATCGGAGTATCTCGACGATCCGGCCGCTGGCTTCGCCCTGATCGTAGGGATTGGTCCCTGAGACGACCGTTCGTCCGGCGCGGTTGTCGAGCGCGTCGCGAATAGCCCGCGCGATGGCAGCCTCATTCGTATCGCAATCGATGACTGATGCGGCGCGCAGGCGCCCGTCCTGACGGGTTCCGATGTTGACGGTCGGCGTGCCCAGGGAAGGCGCTTCGATAATACCGCTGGATGAATTCCCGATTACCGCGTCGGCCATGGCCAGCGCGGACAGGTATGGCCGTTGGCCGAGGGACGGGAACAGAGCGGTTCTGTCACCTCGTTCGGCGACGTAGCCTTCGATCCGTTCGTTGACGGCGGCGCCGTGCATGTCGGCATTGGCCTTGGTGAATAGCATCGTTGCTTCGGGAAACGCGTCGAGCGCGCAGAGAAGTTCGGCGATGCCCTTCGCCGGATCGTCGTCCGAGACGGTTTCCGGATGGTAGGTGATCAGAAACAGGGGCGGGCCGAGATCGATCCCGATCAAGTCTTCCAGATCCTTGCGCGCCATCAGGGAAAGGCGGCGGAGATTGTCCAACCCGGGGGCGCCGACGTTGAACACGCGGGCCGGGGCTTCGCCCAATTGAATTACCCGCTGCCGATAGGGCTCGGCCGCCGTGAAATGAAGATGGGCCATCTTGGTCACGGCGTGGCGAATGGCTTCGTCGATGGCGCCCTCGGTCGATTCTCCGCCGTGAATATGGGCGATCGGAATACCCAGTATCATAGCGCTTTGCGCCGCCGCGAACATTTCATATCGGTCGCCCAGGACGACCAGAATATCCGGCTGGTCGCGTTCCAACACTTCCGAGATTCCTTTGATGGCGGCGGCCAGCGTGCATGCGATCCCAAGCCGGGAATCGTCGTCTAGATCGATGTGGATCTTGTGATCGATGACCAGGCCGTCTTCGGCGATCGCGCGCCATGTCGATCCATGCGCCGCCGACAGGTGAGAGCCGGAGACGATCAACGACAGGGTCAGGCCGTCGGACTCTTGGATTCTCTGGATCACCCAGCGCATGATGCCGTAGTCCGCCCGGGATCCCGTAAAGACGGCGATTTTTCTCATCCCGTTTTTTTACCGAGCGCGAAATAGTCGACAATGCAGGAAATGACTTTCGACTGGTCGGCTTCGCTCAGATGGGTCGAGCAGGGCAGGGTTTGAATCCGCCGCCACAAGGATTCGCATACCGTCATCCCGGAGCGTGGCGCCGCCGCGTAGGGCGCTTGCAGGTGGACCGGCTTCCAAAAGCTCGAGGCCTCGATCCCGGAATGGCGCATCCGCTCTCGCAGGGCGTCGGCGTCGGCAGGGTCAGGCAGCACGATCCCGGAAAGCCAGCAGGCGCTAGTCCGCCCCTCGGGTTCGGGAAAAGGCAGATATACCGAGCCGGCGAACGCCGCGTCATAGCGGTGTTTTATCCTGATCTTCGCGGCTAAGTAGTCGGTGAAGTTTTCAAGCTGTGCGCAGCCGACGGCGGCCTGCAGATTGGTCATCCGGTAATTGAAGCCGATTTCGTCATGGTCGTAACCGGGGCCGTTGCGGGCGGTCGTCGTCAGATGGCGGACGCGGGCCATCAGGCGGTCGTCCTTGCCGACGACGCATCCGCCACCGCCGCAGGTGATCGTCTTGTTCCCGTTGAAGGAGAACACGCTCAAGGCGACGGGTTGGTCGGCGATCGGCCGATCGGCGAAGGTGGCGCCGAGCGCCGCGGCCGCGTCAACGACAATCGGCAGCTTCCATTCTCGGGCGATCTCGCAAAGCGTGCCGATATCCGCCGGAATGCCCAGGACATGGACCGGAAGCATTGCTGCGACCCGCCGGCCGCTGGGTATGTGGACCGTCCGGCCCTGGACGACCTTGCAGTTTGTTTCCAGTTCGTGGCGGACCAATGCGGGATCGATGGTCCAGGAAGCGGCGTCTATGTCGATTAGCCAGGGAACGGCGCCTGCGTGGGAAATTGCGTTTGCCGTGGCGATAAAGGTGAACGACGGGCTGATTACGAGGTCGCCGGATTGGACGCCGACACCGACCAGGGCGACATGAAGGCCCGTCGTGCCGCTGGACGTGGCAACGCCGAAATCTGCGCCGGCCAATCGGCTGACGCCGTCTTCGAACTGGTTTACATAGGGGCCGACCGAAGACACGAAGGTGCTGGTGACGCATTCCTGAAGGTATTCGGATTCGCGTCCCGAAAGATTGGGCGTCGACAGGGGGATCATCGTTCCATGGCCTTCCGAAGGCAATTCCGAGGCGCCGCGGCGTTATTCCGAGCCAAGATGGTGGAACCAGGTTTTGGTCGCTTCGGCGATCGACGCGGGATCCCACAGCGGGGCGTCTTTCCAGGCCTCGATGTCGTCAAGCATGTTGGCCACACCGCTTTCGAACGGGACCGACGGCCGCCAGTTCAATTCCGTCGTGATCTTCGAAATGTCGGCCCAAGTGCAGTCAGGTTCGCCTGGACGCCTGGGAAGATGCTGGCGCTCTCCTTCGATCAATTCCGCCAGACGGTTGATTGTCTGGGGATTGCCGGCGCCGACGTTCCAGATTTCACCGGACAGAGAGGTGGTCGCGGCGGCGAAAAAGGCGGCGGCCACGTCGGTGACGTAAATGAAATCCCGGCTCTGCGTTCCATCGCCGACGATCGTAAGCGGCTTGTTTTCCAGTTTCTGTTTCAGGAACACGCCGAACACGGCGCCGTAGGCGCCCGTCGTCCGGACGCGCGGACCGTAGGCGTTGAAAATCCGGATTGAATTGGCGGGCAATCCATAAAGCCGATGCCAATGCATGACCGCCATTTCGCCCATGAATTTGGATAGGGCATAGGGGTATTGCGGATCTTTCGGGTGATCTTCCCTGGTCGGCACGGCAACCTTGTCGCCGTAACATGAAGAAGACGCGGCATAGACGAATTTGCCGACGCCGTTGTTCCGCGCGCCCTCCAGGATGGCCACCGTCCCCTGGACGTTGGTTTCCATGTATTCGGCCGGGGCGTCGATGGACGGCACGATATCCCCGATACCGGCAAAATGCAGGATGAGATCGACCTCCGAGAAGACGGCATCGTCGGGGCCGAGACCCCGGATATCCCGCCACGCGACATCCAGGTCGGGGTTGCCCGCGTGATGCGCCAGGTTCTTTTCGTGGCCGCCGGAAAGATTATCGACGACACGAACCTGATAGTCCTTGGCCAGAAGGCGGTCGACCATATGGCTTCCGATGAAACCCGCGCCTCCGGTCACCAGGGCAATCGGTTTCGACACGCTCAGGACACTCCCAGCGCCATCATCGTCTTCACGTTGTGGTGGCGGATCTCGTCCTCGCCCAAGGGCAACAGACCGTCCTTGTAGGCCTGGCACAGGTCGTGAACCGCATCTTCGATCGTGAATTGCGGTTCGAAGCCGAGTTCGCGCCGAATCTTGTCGGAGTTAATGTGGTAGGAGCGGATGTCGTCCGTCGGGGTGGTGACGATTTCAATGGCCGGCCGGTCGGGGAATTCCTTTTCGACCTGCGCCTTGACGATTTCGGCCAGTTCCATCACGGACATGTTTTGGAACCCGCAATTGAACGTCTTGCCGGCGATCTTGCCGTCATCGATGGTCAGCAGGGTTTCATAGAGGTTGCACATGTCCCGGACATGCAGGTTGGGACGCAATTGGGTGCCGCCGAACACGGTGATTTTGCCGTTGCGCACGGCATGGCTGGTCAAAATATTGACCGTCAGGTCCAGGCGCTGGCGCGGCGCGTAACCGCATAGGGTCGCCGGGCGGATGGTCACGCAGGTGAAGGTGTCGTCCTGGTACTTGAAGAGTTGCGGCTCGCAGCGGCCCTTGAAATCGTTGTACAGCGTCAACGGCACCAGAGGGTGGTCCTCGGTCACGTTCGGTTTGTCGGACACGCCATAGACCGAACTGGTCGAGGCATAGATGAAGCGGCGGACCCCGGCGGCCTTGGAGGCCGCGACCAAGGGTTCGAACGCATCGAGGTTGATCGTCGTGCTGAGCCGTTCGTCCAGCTGGAAGCTGGCGTCGTTCGAAATACAGGCAAGGTGGATCACCATGTCCACGCCCTTGACCGCGTCCTCGAACGCGGCGCTGTCGCGGATGTCGCCTTTCACCAACGTGAAGTTCGGATCGTCGTTCGGAAGGAAGTCATCGCCGAAATAGCAGGCGTCGAGGGCCGTGACCTTGTAACCGGCGCGCAGCAGTTGGGGGCAGAGGAGGCTGCCGACGTAACCGGCGCCGCCGGTGATGAGGACGTGTTCCATAAAGAATTCCTGTCGTTGTTTGTGGCGTGTGTCTTGCGGGGCGGCACCATCCGAGGAGAGCGGAACCGCATTGCATCTTCATATGAAATCGGGTCGGGCGTTTCTTAGCCGATGTCTTTATGAAAGGCGGGCGTCGCCGATCAAGACAAATCGCGACCGAGACACCGAAAACCTACTCCATGAGACTTCTGTAGTTGCGGATGAAACTCGGTGCGATTGGCGCTCCGACGAAGGGGCTATCGATTCCGATGTACTCGCGTACGTAAAACCCCTGGAATTCCCGGATTTCGGGAGGAACGTCCGCTAGACTGCCGTAAGTGAACATGTCGAGGCAAAGGGCGAGAATGTCTTCGGCTGTGTTCTCGATGAGGCTTATCCCCCGTTGCGGATAGGCGTCGGCGAATTGCAATTCGATGGCTGAATTCAAATCGAATAGACCACGTTTCTTAAGTTCCCGGAAATGCAGAACTTCGCCGGTGGTTATGTCGGTGGCCAGCTTGGGGATCGAAAATCCACCGGGCTGAAAGCCCTGGAAAATGTAGGGGACCATATTGGCGAAGCACATGCGCGTGCCGAAGGCATTCGGTAATGCGCCGAGCCCATTGTTGTTGGCCAAGAAGAATCGGCAGGTGGCGGAAAGGAAAACGTCGAGAAACGGCGAATAGTGATGAACCGCATAATCGATGATCTTGTCGTTCTTGGGCCCGGGCCATGGCCGATCCACTTCCGCGCCCATGCGAAATACGTAGCCGCCGCGACGGACGATTTCGGTCGCAGCGTCCACCAGGCCGTCGACGGAGGAGTTCCGGAAGTTCGAATAGGTCCAGTCCCTGGCGCTTTCCGTGCGTTCAAGATAGGCCGGATCCCGATTGGCGACGCAGACGTACCAGTCATCGGGCCCGATACCCATGGAGGCCAGCCATTCCCGGCCATGTTGCATTTCCTCTTCAGAGAGGGTGAGCGACGCCTTGTTCCTGTACGCCTTGAAATTTATCTCCGGTGTATCCAGTTCTATATAATTCGGAAGTTTTTTCATTCCGGGGGTAAAGAAATGCAAAAAATTATTTGCTCTTTCGCTTTCTAAGATGGGTAAATTTCTTTTCAGTATTTCCCACATGCATTCATTGGCCGGTCGGGATTCGGGGTTGACCAATACGATGTCCCTTCCGGCGGGTGATTTTTCCGGGCCGAAAAGCCGAAGGTAAGTATCGGCGGGGGCGACCATATGTCCGAGACGCTCGGGACTGATCGCGCCGAAACGGTACCTGCGCAACGGCGCAAGGCAAAGCGCCAGTGCGCCGATGACCAATCCCCCGGAAAGTTGGCATGTGAAGATGATGCGCGATTTCAGAAGCCAGACCGCGCGCCGCAGGGAAAGGGGAACGATTCTCCGGTAAAGCTTCTTCACCATCTGTAATCCAGGGAAGGTGGAAAAGGGACAAGCCCGGCGGTTGCCCGGCCCGCGAAGCGGGGCCGGGTTAGGTTTCGCCGTTGGTCGCCCCGAGGCTCATGTCGACGATGCCGCGTCCGAGTTTTCCGCTTTCGAGGTCTGCGAAGGCCTGATTGATTTGATCGAGGGAATACTCGTGGGTGATCAGGCCCGAAAGCGGCATGTTGCCCGTGAGATGCCATTGCGCGTAACGCAGAATGTCGCGGTCGGAATCGCTTTCGCCGCCCCAACTTCCCTTGATATTGCGGCCTTGGATCAGGTCGAAGGGATCGATGGCGATCGTTTTTCCCATTGCCGGATTCCCCGCGAGGACGCATAGACCGCCGCCCGTTCTGACCGACTTCAATGCGGTTTCCATTACTTCGGTGATGCCGGCGGCCTCAATGGCGAAATCCACGCCCTTGCCGTCGGTAAGCTGCAGTATCTTCTCGAGCGGCCCTTCGGTGGAGGCGTCGATTGTATGTGTCGCGCCCATTTTCCCGGCGTGCGCGAGCTTGTCACCGCAGATGTCGATTGCGATGATCTTATCGGCTTTGCACATGGACGCGGTGAGCACCGCGCTTAGGCCGATGCCGCCGACGCCGAATACGGCGACGCTATCGCCCGCGTCGACCTTCATGGTGTTTAAGACGATTCCGCCGCCGGTCGGAATGGCGCAACCGAGCAAGGCGGCTTCACGGAGCGGCATATGTTGGGGAATAGGAACGAGCCTGTTTTCAGAAATAACGGCGCGCCGGATAAAAGTGCTGACCGCGCCCGAATTGACCGGGCCGGCCTCGCTGCCATACTGGGTTGACGGGACGTCGGCGCCGTCGCCCTTGAGCCAGGTAACGACGACCCGGTCGCCGGGCACCACCTTGGTGACCCCCGGTCCGACCTCGAGGACGGTTCCGCTGCCTTCGTGTCCCAACGTATGCGGCAAGAATCGGTCGGGCCCTCTATTGCCCTGGATCTCGTTCAGTTGGCTATGGCAAACGCCGCTATAAGCGATATCGACCAGAACCTGACCGTTGCCGAGATCGGGAAGAACAAGTTTCATAAGTTGCAGCGGCTTCCCCGTTTCCACAAGTACAGCGGCTTCAGTTCTCTCGGTCATTTTTAGGCTCCAGCTTTGCTTATTTGCTGCGTTTGATGGTGGATCCGCTGAACTCGACAAGGGGATTGTCGAGATACCGGGTCATTCGGATCGCGGCGCCGAGAACCTCGCGTGCGCCAAGCCCCCCGTCGACGGTCAGCAATTGGCCGGAGATGTAGTGCGATAAATCGGAACACAGGAACGCGGCTGCGTCCCCGATGTCGGAGTCTGTGCCGGCCCGACCGAGAGGAATCGTCGACTCCATGACCTTCGCCATCGACGGATGGTCGGCATGGAGAGGGGCATTCGTCCGCTGCACAAGACCGGGAGCGATCCCGTTGACGCGAATGCCGCTTGGGCCGAGATGGCAGGCCAGATAGCGGGTCAAATGATCCAGCCCCGCCTTGGACATATGGTAGGAGAGGCTGCATTGGTCTTCGGCGATCGCGCTGCCGACGATCGATGAGATGTTCACGATGCTGCTGCCCGGACGCATATGCGGTCGGGCTTCGTTCGTCAGTCCGATAACGGCGCGCAGCACGACATCGGCGTGGGGCTCCCAATCGGTATCGGTCAATTCGCCGACGACCTTCTTGTCGCGTCCGGGGGCGGCGTTGTTGACGATTGCGTCGATTCCTCCCCGTTCTTTGACGACGGTCTCGACGACTGTCGAAATTCCGGTCTCTGTGGAGATGTCGGCGGAAATGGGCAAGGCGCCGAGATCCCGGGCTTGGGTGAGCAGGGCCTCTTCCTGAAGATCGACAATGCAGACGTTGGCGCCGTGGGCGGTCAAGGTGCGCGCTATGCCCGCCCCGATGCCTTGTGCGGCGCCGGTGACGATTATATTCCGGTCTTTCAGCAACATGTCCGTTCTGTGTTCATGGTCTGCGCGACGGGCGCATCTCGATCCAATTGAGATTGGCGCCCCGATCGGACTCGAGGCAATGGCGGATCGCCGTCGCGACATCTTCCGGGCGAAGGGTCCAATTGTCCGGGTCGACACCGGGAAAGCCCGTGTTGACCGGCCCCGGTGCGATCAGGCTGACCGAGACGCCGTACTTTTCCAGATCGAGAAACAACGCCTCGCTGAAGCCCTGGATCCCCGATTTGGATGCGCAATATGCCGTGCCGCCGGCAAATGCGTATCGGCCGGCCCGACTCCCGAGGTTGATAATATCGGCCCGCGCGGAGGCCTTGAGAAACGGGATTGCGGCCTTGCAAATATTGAAGGTTCCAATCAGGTTTATTTCAATCATCTGGCGCCAGTCGGCCGGCGACGCATCTTCGATGTTTTTGATATCACCGACGCCGGCGCTGTTGATTACGGCGTCCAGTCCGCCCAGCGAATGCGTGGCTCGTTCCAGCAAAAGGCGGCATGAATCGTAATCGGCGACATCACAGACCTTGCCGGGCAGGTTCAGGTCCGTACAGGCGGCGTCGACGGTTTCTCTGTTCCGTCCGGAAATGAAGACGGACGCGCCTGCATCCGACAGGCAGGTCGCCGCGGCGCGCCCGATCCCTCGGGTTCCGCCCGTAATCAAAATGCGGCGGCCGGTGAGTGGCTGCATCAGGCGACCGGTTCCGGGCGCCTGAACAGGCGGTTGATGTAAGGATAGCGCATCAGCAACCGGCCCAGCCCATCGATGGAGTGGCTGTAGGTGTCGCGGAATTCGCCGATGCGGTCAGCCTGCTCCGCATCATGCGAGATCGAAAACAACCTCCGCTCCGATAGCATCGCCTGACCGGGGGGGACGCGGAATTTCTGACGCTCGATCTCGGGAAGATCGATCGAAAAGCTTTCGACGATCTGTCCCGGATTGGAAAACAACTCGCTTTTTCTCAAGTAGCTGTAACGTTCCAGATCCTTGATGAAAAACCTGGTGTCGTCGTCCAGCCTGCGCGTCGCGCAAATCGCTTCTTCGAGCAATTGAAACAATGCGGCATTGATCTCCTTGAAATTCAGGAAGAACGCCGTCGCCTTGCCTTTCGACATCTCATTGGTGCCGCTTTCGTCGGAAAGCATGGCGTCGATGTTTCGCTCGACATACTCGGCAAGCGCGGTTTTCGACGGCCAGGTGAATTTGGTCATGCCGTCGATGAATTCGTCGTACATGGCTGCGATTGCAGGCCCAAACTCGCGGCGGCGTTCATAGAACTCCATCATCAACTGAAACCAGGAAAGCCCGAAGGCGTCGCAGGCGCCCGCGACCTCATTGAAGATGCCGCCGTTATGGAGAATCTCAATCGTGAGGTCCATTTCTCGGCATTTCGCATAGTCCTCGAATGAAAGGGTGGAATGCGAAACCAGAATTTCCTCGAACTCGCAGGCGACGAACTCTTCGCCGGCCAGGGTGTATTTTCCGAACGAGCGCGGCACGATACGAAACAAGGATTTCATGTCGTACTTTTGCCGTTGCTCCGGGGTGTTCAATACGGTCTGTGGCAATAGGATGAACTGGTACATCCGGATATTGTCGAAGCCGAGTTCGACCGCGTCGTTGAGCGACTGCCGATGGGCGTCGAGGCTGTCTCCGGGAAGGCCCAGGATGATTTCGGAATAGGTGCCGGCTTCCGAGGCGCTCGCCATCTTCCCTGCGGCGGCGAGCTTTTCCACGGAGATATTCGAGCGGGCCACGTTTTGCAGGACCGTCTCGTTCGTCGATTGCAACGAAGCGGCCATCGAAACCGCGCCGTTCAGCGACTGGATGATTTTAATGACCCGTTCTTTCTGATTTTTCCCGGTCGAAACATAAATGTTCTTGGGATAGCCGAACTCGCTTTGGCATTTCGCGAGGACGTTGGCTTTTGTCTGATCCTGTTTGAACATCCCGAAGTTCGCGTCGGAAATGAACAGGTCTTTGGGGCCTTTGATGCGCGGCGAAATGTATCGCATTTCTTCTTCGAAATCGTCGACACGCTGCTTGACCAGGTTGAAGTAAGACGAGCCTTCCGTGCAGAACGCGCAGCGGAAGGGGCATCCCCGCGTCGTATGAACCAGCGGCGAAAGCTTGTGGTCGAAGAATTTATCCATCAGCCCCATGGTATAGGGCGACGGGATCGACGAGATCTCAATGCGCGGCAGGTCCGGGCCGGTGATTATTTCGCTGTCGACCGGATAATGGATGTTGCCAATCTCCAGACGCGCCGATTTCACCCGATCCGCCTGGAAGGCGCGGGCGGCAAGCGCATCGTACAGGCGCAGGAAGCTCTCTTCGCCTTCTTTCACCACGGAGAAATCGACGGCGTCTCCGCAGGTCTGCCAAAATTCGTTCATTTCCTCGGGTGTGAGGCCATAGTTGGGGCCGCCGAATACAATCGTCGTGGACGGCCAAAACTTCTTAATGCGCCGTGCGTAGGCAAGGGACAGGGAAAAGTTCCAAGAGTAGTTGGCGAAGCCGACGATAATCGGCGGCGGCGCCGTTTCAAGGGCGTGGCTCAGGTCTTTCGGATACTTGAACAATTCGACCGATACGTCCGCGCGCCGATTTTTCAGCAGATAGGCGCTGATCAGTCCGATCGACAATGGGAAGACATTCGACGACAGGATCGGGCCGTCGTGCGTCAAATCGGCGAGATAGATAGTGTTGCGGGGCATGGTTGTTTCCGTGTGTCGGATGACGTGTCTGTAATTGCCCACTAATCGCTTTTCGCAATAAACCAGTAATAGTCGCCAGTGTAGCCGACCTCGTCGAATAAAGCCCGCCAATCATCGACATGCATATAGGTCAAGGCGGTCAAATTCCAATTCAACATGGCCTGCTTTTCATCGTCGTTACGCCAGGCGTCGTTCATTACAAACGCGTGTTTTCTGGTGACGCGCATGACTTCGCGAAGCGCCTGCTTGCATTCCTCGAGAGGCAGGTTATGGAGCGTGTTGATCGCCAGGACCAGATCGAATGAATCGTCCTCGAAGGGAAGGTCCTTGGCGTCCGCGACCTGTAGGAATTCTTTGACTTCCGGTTTGGCGTTTTCGATTGCGTAGGCGGATACGTCAATCCCGCGCACCGAACTGTCGGGCATCAGTTGTTTGAAATCGTGCAACATGAATCCCTTGGCGCAGCCGATATCCAGGATCTCGGCGTCGGCGGCCAATTGATAATGATCCCGAATGAAGGCAACGGTGTCGGTCCAGAACCGCGGATGGTAGTTGAACCCCCCGTACCCGGTCAGGCGGTCGCCATCGAAAAAGTGTCGGTCGAAACGCCGTGCGACGGCGCGATGCTCTTCCGTGATCATCTTTGCGCGTTCGTCGATCGGGCGTTTGGATTTCGGGTACTTTTCGAGAAGATTGATTTCTTGCTTCATGGTCGTTTCATTCCGAAAGGGCGATTTGTCTTGCGCGCCGGACGTTTTGGCCGGGTCAGCCGGCACCCGGCATCAGAAGACCAAGGGCTGGTTGTTGGGGGTCGTATGTTCGACGATGGCGGCCTTGTCTACGGAAACCACGACCGCGCGATGGCCTGATCCCGGTTCGAACAGCCATTCGGCCAAGGTGCCGACTTCCGCTCGGTTGCCTTTCTTGGTCTCGATCCCGAACGCCGAGATTAGCTTGGCAAGGTCGTACGGCGGAAGGTTCGGCGACTTTCCGATATCCGTTGCGAAATGGCGGCCGCCGAGAAACGCATCCTGAGTTTGCCGGATAATGCCGTACCCTTCGTTATCGATGATGAGAATCTTGATCGGCGTGTCCAGATTGTTTGCGACGGCGAGTTCCTGAATATTCATCATAAATGCGCCGTCACCGGATATCGATAAGACACCGTCGCAGCCATTGCTCACCGCTGCGCCGACCGCGGCGGGAAGCGAATAGCCCATCGTGTGCAGGTTGAAAGACGTCGAAATCGGCGGAGACATACATTGGTCCGCGGCTTGATAGGTCCAACTCAGCGTTGCGCCCGCATCGCTGAACGCCCAATAGGATTTCGGACAGGCATCGAGAAAGGCGGCGATGGAGGCGACACCTTGATGATTGGCAATGTCCCCGGAAACGGTGGGGTTCGTTTGTTTCCGCCAGTCGGGGGCGCTCTCGGTCGAGCCGTATTCGGGCCAATAGATGGTGTTGGATTTTTCCGACCGAAGTTTGGTTTCGAGGCCTTCCAACGTTTCGACGCTGTCGCCGACGCAATGGGCAAGGCGGTCCCCGAAGTCCGTATGAAGACGGGCGAGTTCCCGGGTATCCCTGTTGATGGCGATAATGCGGGCATTGGGCGCGAAGATGTCGTGCGCCTTGCCCGCCTGGTGCTGGAGCAGGTTCAGGCCGACGGCAATCATCAGGTCGCTCTGTTGAACCAAACTGTTACCGGCGCCCGGGCTGTGCCCTCCGAACAGCCCGACATGAAACGGGTTTTCGTAATTTTGCAGCCGTTGACCGCCCCACGAAAAAACAGTGGGTACGGAAAAATCCCGGGCGAGCCGGTCAATCAACGCGCGCGCGTTGTCGTCCGTCCGCCATACGCCGCCGCCGACGGCGAAGACCGGCCTTTCGCTGGACGCCAGGGCTTGCGCGATCCCGTCAACGTCAATGGCGGCGCCCGGAACGGCCCCGGCATCCACCGCCTTCACCTTGCCCGCGTCGGCATTCGCGGCAAAAGGCTGGCGCTGGAAATCGTCTTGGATTTCCAGAACCAAGGGACCGTTGGCTTCCCGCGTCGATATACGGGCGATGGCCGCAAGGGCATCGGAAAGTTCCGAATCGGTTCCGACCTTGATCGTCGTGTCTGCAATGAACTCAGCGATCTCAGCATGAGGCGCTTCTTGAAAGCCGTACATTTTTGTCTGGAATTCCGCCGCCTTATTGAGCCCGCGGTTGACCTGTCCGCAAAGGAAGACGGATGGCACGTTGTCGTAGTAACAGGCGGCGATGCCGGTGATCAAATTGAAGAACCCCGGACCCGTCGTGACGATCGCCCCGGCGGGGGCGCCGTGGGCGAAAAAATGGCCATGCGCGGCAAGGCCGGCCGCCTGTTCGTTCAAGACAGGGATGAAATGCATGTCGTCATGCATGCAGGTGGCTTCGATGAGATGGGCGGCGGCACCGCCTTGGACGCCGAACAGCGCCCGAACGCCCGCCCGTGCCAAATGGTCCGCAATGGCCTGCGAATTCTTGATCATAATCTTCCTGTTTGCGCTTGGTGGGCGGTCGTCCGAATGACCGGCGTCACACGGAGGTGAAGGGCAATACCACGTGGTCGAAGCCCAATTGCGCCATTCGCCCGACAAGCACCCGGCCGTAATCGGCGGCGGTCAATATGCCGACGGACCCGACATAGGAACCGCTCGGCGTGACGATTTTGTAGGGGAAGTGTGGGAACATCTTATTCTGACGCAATGGGTGGTCATCCAGAATTTCCGAGAACGGCATTTCTTCTCCGTAGAAGTATGCAAAGACGGGGAAATTCTGGGCCGCGCCCATGCCGTAAATTTCCTTGTCGTGCAAGAACCGGACGCGTTCCTTCATCATATCGATTTGATTGTTGAACGAGCGGAACGAGGCTTGCACGCCTTCCGGATCGAATTTCATGTCGACCTTGCTTTCGACGACCGGCGTCCCTTTCTTGAAGGCGACCATGATCTGGCCCCAGACTGTGAAATTGATGCCGATGTCAAGAATTTCACCGCCCGCCCGCTTGATCATGTGGGTCAAGGATTCGATGGTGAACTGCTGGTAGTGCTGGTGTGACAGCTGATCGAAACGGCTGTTCAGCAGAAGGAACTCGGCGCCCGGAACGCCAATGATGACGGTGGCGTCGGGCTTGGCCTGATCCAGGATGGAGCGCACGACTTCGCAAGGTTCCTTGAGGTGCTCGAACACGAAATTCGTGATGTAGACGTCCGGCCGCTTCTGGAACCGGGCTTCGAAATCGACGTTCTCGATGAAGTCTCCGACGACATGGAAGCGCGGCTTCAGATGTTCGCTCAGCCCTTCGAGGAACACATGTTCGTTGCCGCGCCAAATGGGATCGACGCCGGCGACGTCGGCGCCCTTTTCGGCGAACTTCTGAAGAAGAAACGTGTCGTTGCAACCGATCTCGGCAACCAGCTCGACCTTTTTCCCTCCAACGACTTTCTGGGCGAAATCGAAGATGAAATCGTTCGCTTGTTTGGCGGTCACGCTTTGCGAGGTGCGGTGCTGAAACTCCGACGTATAGAGGAAGCCCGGGTCCAGCGCGTACCCGAGTTGCACATGGCCGCAGAATTCGCATGCATAGAGATCGTTGTCGACCAGCGGCGAATTCTTTTCTTCCTCGCGCTCGTTAATGAAAATTCCGACATGGGGAAATTTCGGAAGGGCGGTAATGAGTTTCAGGTCGCTGCTCCCGCAGGCGCAGCAAGTTTCAATCGGTTCTTTCTGGATTTCGGTCATTTTAATTTACCTAACATTTTCTGATTCGGTGCCGCATCCACCGTTCCGTCGAGGATCGAATGTATGGGACATCAGGGTTGCTCAGTCAAACGGGGCCTAGGGGTGAGGTCGACGGTCCCGTTATTTGATTTGATGAAGTTTCGATCGCCGGTAGTCGTCGTCGTTCTGGCGAAGTTCGGTGTCGAAACCGAATAGAAAGCGACCATCCGGCAGTTGATCGGCGATGCTTTCGCACTGACGATCCCGCATCATCTGGGGAATATTGACCTGCTGTTTGATGACGGGGGTCGTGAAAATCGTAACCAAGGATCGCCGGAGGTCGTTGGTCTGGTTCGCCGTGTTGCGATGAAACAACAGCGAGTTGAAGACCAGCAGCGAGCCTGCGGGGATCGAAGGGACCACGGCGTTTCGCCGAACGAACTCGTCGGAGGGAAAACGCGGCCATCGATGACTTCCGACAAGCATTTCAATGCCGCCGTTCATATCGTTGGACGGGTCGATCATCTGTATGCACGTCAGCGAAAGCGGACGAGACGCCGTGAAGTCGACATAGGCGGGTTCACGGTGCCAAACGGCGGCCGGATGCTTTTGGGACGGATCGTTGACCACGGCGCGGTTTACATGCAGGACGCGCTGCTTGCCGAACACGAGGTCCAGGGCGTCGAAAACGAGACTGTCGAAGCATGCGTCCCGCACCCCTTGGGACGAAAGAAACGGGCTGCGAACGACGCCGCAATCATTGATGCGCCGGAGGTTTTCTTCGCCGAATTCCCGCTCCTCGACCTCAAGAAGCCGATCGATTTCAGTGCGAAGCTCGTCCAGCTGCGACGGCGTGAGGCGATCGGGAACGACGAAATACCCGTTCAGGTCAAGTTCTTCGGCAAGGTAGCTGAGGTCCGGAAAACGATGCTTGCTGGGGTTCGGCTCATGACCCTTGAACAGCTCAATGGGTTCTTCTGTCATCTGAGAATTGCCTTACATGCTTTGATCGTTGCGCATCATGCTCAAGGGTTGAGTTCGTTCAGCTGAAAAAGCCACGCCCCTGTCCGCCATCGACGGTCATCGTGCTTCCGACGGCAAATGATACATGTTCACTGCATAGGAAGGCGACAACCGAAGCGATCTCCTGGGGTGTTCCAAGGCGCCCGATCCTCATCCGCTCCTGTACGTACTTATTGTAGTGGTCAGGGTTCGTCGCCTTGGCCGATTCCCAGTACCCGCCTTCCGTCATGACGGCGCCGGGTAAGACGGAAGTCATTATGACCCCGTCCTTGGCGACAATACCTGCGAAGCTGCGGGTATACGCGGCCAGTGCGGCCTTCATCGCGCAATAGCTCACCGGCCCTTGGTTTTCAAAAGCCGAGATCGACGAAATATGAACGATGCGCCCCCAACCCCGAGCCGTCATCCGGGGCACCAGATCGAGGTTGAGCTCGATCGGGATTTCCAGATTCAGGCGGTAGACGTTTCGCCAATCTTCCGCGCTGCAGAATGGGTCGGTGATATCCAAGGTGCCGCCCAAATTGTGGACGACGATATCGACGGACGGCTGCGCCGAAAGTTCCGCAAGCAAGGCCTCGGTCTGTCGCCTGTCCATCAGGTCGCGTGCGATCGCCATATGGCCCGCCGACGGGCCGTTGATCGAGTCCAGCAGGGAATCCAGATCGGACTGCGTTCTGGACACGGCGATAACACGGGCGCCTTCCGAGGCGAGAGCCTGCGAGATCGCGCGTCCGATGCCGCGGCCCGCGCCCGTCACCAGGGCTGTTTTGCCTCTGATACCAAGGTCCATTTGATCGTCCCGTGCCTTTTCGAGTGAGGGGGAGCAGTGTCGTGTATGCGCTTCGGGCCGAAGGCCGCCTTACGCAACGCCATTGCCGCCGGGTATTACTGCCAGGGCATTTGGGTTTTCGACGTCACAAATAGGCTGCCGTCGCGGTAGCTGGTCGGCATCTCCGCGATGTTCTCGACACGGCGCCAATTGCCCAACTGAGCGAACATGTTGACGCCGATGCGGGTCAAATGCTGGAAAATCGCCCGGGCGTTTTCCGGGCTGCCGACTTCAAGAATGGCATCGACCCCGGCCCAGTCGGACGATGTGGTCGCAACTATCAATTCCGCCTCATGCCCTTCGACATCTATCTTCATGAGATCGGCCCATTCGATGACCCGGCGAAAGGCTTGGGTTGTGACCGTGAATTTGTCCAGAGCGCCGTAGGCGTCCGATTTCGCGCCGGCGAGATGACTGCCGGTTCGATTTCCGATCACGCGGATGAATTCGGTGGTGCCGTCTTCGACGGAAATGGCCGCCTGTATGGCGTCGACGGTCGAGGCTCCGTTTCGGGCCAGGTTGTCGTTCAATTTGGCGAAGGTTTCCGGATCGGGTTCGAAGCACTTCACTTCGTATCCGCACCGGGCCAGACACAGACTGTGCAAGCCGATGTTCGCGCCAAGATCCGCGACGCGCCGGTAATTGCCCCGATTCGACCAATAGAACGCAAAGATGATCAATTCGTCGATGCCGAACAGGTCCAGTGAGGTCACGGCGCCCATTTCAAGATATGGGAATTGAAGGGGGCCGAACGGTCCGAACTCGCGGGCGACGGGTTCGACGGAAGAAAACATGTCCTTCGTCACGCTTTGGCAGAGATCGTTCAGAAACCGATAGGAGAGCGTCCTGGATGAATGCAGGTCGTGCATTTCAGGAAGCGCATTCAACAGAGTCCGAAGGGTGTGCTCTGACGGAGGCAAATTCTGTGTATCGGTCATCATATCCGTCAAGTCACGGTTTATGAATGTAGTCGAGCGATTGGCGTTGGATATCGGCCCAGTTTTCGACGACCCAGTCCACCGTTTCCTTGATCCCGGCATCCTGTGAAATTTCCGGAGCCCATCCGAGGTCCGCGTGGGCCTTTCCCGCGTCGATGACATAGGCGGCGTCTTGGCCCGGCCTTTCGTCAACGATATCGACCACGTCCTCGAACGCCTGACCGAGATTTTCGGCGACTTTCGCGACGATGTCCCGGACCGAAATTCCTTCTTCCGGCGCCAGATGGTAGCGTTCCCCGATCTTTCCTTTTTTCAGGATCGCCAACTCGCCGCGGGACACGTCACGGACGTGGATATAGGATTTCACGGCGACCCCGCCGCCATGCAGGGGAATTTTCCTGCCCAGTCGCATGTAGATCGCGCTTCTCGGCACGATTTTGAACAACTGCTGGCGTGCGCCGTAAACGTTGGTCGCCCGCACGGTAAGCGCCGGAAATCCGTATTGTTTACGGTAGACGTCGACGATCATGTCGGCCGCCGCTTTTGACGCGGCATAGGGGGTGCTCGGGTTGTCGGGCGTTGTTTCGGTCACCCGGCCGATGCAGCTCCCATAGGCTTCCGGGGAGGAAATATGGAGGTAACGCTCCAGGTAGTCTTGTCGTCGCAAATGGTTCACGAGTTTGGAAAGCGCCGCGCAATTGGTTTCGAACCAATGTTCGGGATGTTCCCAACTGGGGGCGACTTCGCTTTGCGCCGCGAAGTTTACGATCGCGTCCGGGCGCTCTCGGTCCAGCAACTCCAGTAGCTGAACCATGCCGCCGTTCATGTCCACTTGGTGGAAGGAATAGTGCGAAAGGTCTTTCCGCGACGCGTAGCGAAGCATGAACCCCGGTTTTTCCGGAGACCGGCTGACGCCGATGACCTCAAGGCTCGGCTCCTCGAGCAGGAGGTCGATAAAGTCTTGTCCGGAAAAGGAGTTGCTGCCGATGACGACGATTTTTTGCATTTGGACCAGATTAACCTTGGGTATGTCTGCGACGATGAATCAAAACGGGCCGGTGAAGCTGGCGTTGGGCTGATCGAGGCGCCGGCCCTCAGGAGGATCGAAACGGAGGCCGTCGACCGGCAACTCGAGCATTTCCAAGACGGCGGCGGCAATATGCGGCGCCCGGGGATAGTATTGATCGGCCAATGCCGGGCTGGTCGGCGCGGGATGTTCCGGAGAGCCGATGCGGACGGGCGCGCCGCGCAGGCTTGAAAACGCCTTCTCCGTGGCCAGGGCGGCGATTTCGGCGCTGGCGCCATACATTTTGTTCGTCGTATCGGCGACGATCAGGCGGCCGGTTTTCTTTATCGAATCCAGGATCGTCTGCTCATCGAGCGGCCGCAGCGAGCGAAGGTCGACGACCTCGGCGTTGACGCCCCGGGTCTCCAGGGTTTCGGCGGCGGACAGCGCTTCGAGTGTCATATAGGACAGGGAGACGATCGTCACGTCGGTTCCCTCGCGCATGACGCGGGCCTTTCCCAAGGGAACGCGAAACGGCTCTTCCGGGACAAAGTCCTTGATCCCGTACAGCCAGCGATGTTCCAGAGAGATGACCGGATTGTCGTCTTCAATGGCGGAAATCAACATCCCTTTCGCATCATGGGCGGATGTCGGCATGATGACCTTCAGGCCCGGGATATGCGCGAACAGCGATTGCAGACTTTGTGAATGCTGAGGGCCTTGCCCCCAGCCCCGCCCGACCACCATGCGAACCACGATTGGCACCTTATGTTGCCCATTGAACATGTAATGCCACTTTGCCGCCTGATTAATGATCTGTTCCATCGCCGTCATCGCGAAATCGACGCGTTGGTGCGTCATCACCGGGCGAAGGCCGGTCATCGCCGCGCCGATGACGACGCCGGTCATTGCGTTCTCGGATAGCGGCATGTCCATCACGCGGTCGGGCCCGAATTCCTCCTGCAATCCCGAGGTGCTGTTAAAGATTCCCTTCGGATCGGGAACGCCCAGGCCGATGACGATGACTTGATCATCGGCGTCCAGGGTTTGGCGCTGGGCCTCGCACAGCGCCTCGGCGTAGCTGATCTGCCGATTCATGGATTGCGGCCTATCGTCAGGCATAGATGTGATCTGCCGCGGTGTTGGGGTCAGGGAAGGGGCTGTTTATGGCAAATTCGATGGCCGAGGCGGCGAGGGCTTCTTGCGCCGCGTAAATCCGATCCAATTCGTCGGGGTGGGCGATTTTTTCGTCAATCAGCGCGTGTCGGTGAATTGAAATCGGATCACGTTCCATCCAGGAGACGACTTCCTGTTCGTCGCGAAAGCCAGCCGGATGATCGAAATTTTGGCCGCAATGCTCCCGCCATCGGTAGGTTGAGAATTCGAGAAAACTCGGACCGTCCCCGCGTCGCGCCCTGTCCGTGGCGTCTTTGGTGAGACGATAGACCGCCTCCGCGTCATTCCCGTCCCCGTCAGCGGCGGGCAGGCCGTGACCCGTGGCGATATCGACGAGGCGCCGGACATGAGACTGGCGGACATGCATAGGGGAATTCACGGAATAGAGATTGTTCTCGCATACAAAGACGACGGGTAGCTTTTTTAGCACGGCGAAATTGAAACTTTCATGGACCACGCCCGATTCCATTGCCCCATCGCCGAGAAAGACCAGGGTTACGCGATCTTCTTTCTTCAGATGTGCGCTGAACGCGGCGCCCAATCCAATGGGGATCGTGCTGCCGACGATCGGGGCCGCCCCAAGGAAGCCCGCATCGAGGTCGATAAGGTGCATGGACCCGCCCTTGCCCCCCGAGCAGCCCGTCGCTTTGCCGTAAATTTCGGCCATCATTGCGTTCAGATTCCCGCCCTTGCCGAGATAGTGGCCGTGTGACCGATGGTGGGAAATTGCATAGTCCGACCGCAGGACCGCGGCGCAAGCCCCGGCAGAGACCGCCTCTTGGCCGATGCAAAGATGAACCGGGCAGCGCATTTCCTGTTCATGGTAATGGCGGACAATGGCTTCTTCGGCCGTTCGGATGGCGGCCTGCATTTGAAACAGCTGGATCCGGGTTTCTGGAGAGAGCGCCATCACTTCAACAGACGAGTCATATATTTCAATAAGGCGACTTTTTCGATGGATTGTCGGTGCCCGACGATCCCGACCTTGATTGCGCCTGCGGCATTACCGGCAAATCCGACCAGGTCCATCGGGGCTCCGCTGGCAACCAGTGGCGAGGTGATCGAAAGGAAGGCATCGCCGGCGCCGACCGTATCCACGACCGATTTCGTGAAGGCGGGAATGGTGATGATGCCCTTCTTTGCGTCGAAGGTGACGCACCCCTCTTTGCCTTGCGTCACGATCAGTTTGTCGCATTGCAGTTTGGGCGCCAGTTGATCCCGGATCAGATCGCCGATGTCATGGAATTTGTTGGAAAGGGCGAGCCGCGCTTCCGGTGCGTCGATGCAGATATAATCGACATCCTTGTATCGGGTGATCAGATTGTACCCGTGATTTGCGCTGTTGCTTTGCGCGTTGACGGCCAAGAACCGTGATTTTTGTTCGATGGTGTCGATCGTCGACTGGGCGATCAGGCCATGGCCGAAATCGGTGACGATCACCAGATCGAATTCGGCCGCGCGCTGTTCGATGATGGCGTTAAGTTCATTCTGCCGCGTATCGGGCAACGGGCCGTCTTCGAAAAAGTACACCTCGAACATCTTGCCGAGGTAGTTCTGATCGACGAAGCGGCATTTTCGCGTCGTGGGGGCGCCGTCCCGGTACACGGCGTTCAGTTTTACGTTCGATTTGAGATGGGCGCGGATGAAATCTTCGTAGTTGTTCTCCGTTCCCAAGCAGGTCAGGACTTCTACACGGGCGCAGAAGCTGGCGACATGATTGGCCGCCGCGAGCACGCCGCCGGCGAAAACTTCGCGATCGGCGAACCTGGTTGCGATCATGTTTTCCTTGGGGGATTTTCCCATGGAGGTCACGTATTGATATTCGTCGATGATGGCGTCGCCGATGAGCAGAACTTTGTAGCCCGCGACGGCGTCCGTCATGCGGACGATATCGTCGATCGAAACCTTCTCGCGAAGGCGCTCCAGGTATTCCTGAAGTTCCGGGTGATAGACGTCCAGATGCCGATTGATCAAGGATGACGAACTGAATACGAGATCGTCCGTGAAGACGATGTGCCCACCGCCCTCTTCGACCAATTTTTGTTCGTCGACGATTTTGCCAGAGAGGTCATTTCCGACATCCGCGTACTCTCGTCCTTTGACGTAGACAGATGGCTTGAGCGCCTTGATCACGGGTTCCGCCGTGGCGGCATTGTTGATCAACACGAAATCGATGATCTCCAACGAGGCAAGCATTTCAGCCCGCATGGGGGCGGGAAAGGCGGGACGTCCGGGCCCTTTGTTGACGAAGGTATCCTCGGTGATTGAAACGAACAGAAGATCGCCTTCGCGCTTGGCGGCTTCCAGGTGGCGAACGTGGCCAAGATGCAACAGGTCGAATACGCCATGGGCGAGAACGGTCGCTTTTCCGGCTCGCTTCGCATCCGCAGAAACAGCGGCAGCCTCCTCGATTGAGAGGATCTTGTGCCCCTGCATTGCCGGATTTTCGTTTTGATCTTTCTGTTCTGCGCCCACGTCCAAACTTTCAATATCGATAACCTCTTGCGAGGCATGTTTTGTCACTTAACCTGAAACCTGCTCAAGCTTTAAGTGTCCGAAGGTTGACGAAACGACGCCTTGGGCGCCTCCGAGAATGCCGCCCGCACCCAATTCGACCGTCTCTGGCCAAGGGGCCGCCGGTCGTTTCCTCGGCGCCTTCACGCCGGGAGGCTCCGCTTGTGAGCCTCGGGCCCAATTTGGTGCGCCGACAACAATTCGGTGTAGATACCCGTTTTGCCCATTAGGTCTTCATGCCTTCCGGTTTCGACCACATGCCCGTCATCCAGGACGACGATCCGATCCGCGTCTTGAATGGTGGAAAGGCGGTGGGCGATAACAAGCAGCGTGCGGTCGCTGCGCATCGCATCGATGGCGGCTTGAATGGCTTTTTCAGTCAAACTGTCCAGTTGGCTCGTGGCTTCATCCAGGATTAGCAGATCCGGGTCGGCGAGAACGGCTCGCGCGATGGCCAACCGCTGGCGCTGCCCCCCGGAAAGCCGGACCCCTCGCTCCCCGATCACGGTCTCCAACCCATCTTCCAGCTCGTCGACGAATTCCTGTGCCGAGGCAAGGTCCAGGGCTTTGCGGATTTGTTCGTCGTCAATTCCGTCCAACCCGAAGACAAGGTTGTTTCGAATGGTGTCGTTAAAGACGAACAGGTCCTGGCTGACGATGCTCACGTGTTTGCGCCAGGTCTTAAGGTCGATTTCTCTGAGATCGACGCCGTCGATCAGAATCTTTCCCCCGCCGGGTTCATACAATCCCGCCAACAGGCTGACGATTGTCGATTTTCCCGAACCCGACCGGCCGACAATCGCGACCATCGAGCCTTTTTCGATCTCAAAATCGATATTCGAGATGGCGCGAACGGAACCACCCGGATAGGCAAACGATACATGATCCAGGCGGATGCCCGACTGCAGCGCCTCGACTGGGTTGCCGCTCAGACGCGCGGCATTCGCGCCAACTTCCGAGATGAAGTCGGCATGCGCTTCAAGGGCGTTGAGGTTCGACTGGATGGAGGCCCGCATGCTGTTGATCACTGAAACGGGACCGATCAAGCGGGTCAGGATCGCGAGAAACAGCAACAATTGGGCGATCCTCGATGGAATTTCCGCAGCTTCGTACGATACCACGACAATCAGCGCGGCGATAAACAGGCCGGCCGAACACATCATGAGCGGTTGAGGGAGTGCGCTCATCACGTTTGCCGATGTCGCCACATCGATCAATTCCTTGAGCGAACGGGCCTGTTTGGTGTTCAAATCCCGTTCAGCGGATAGAAGTTTGATGAACCTGAAGCCGTTAATCGCTTCCAACTGATGCTGATACCAGTCCTGGCTTGCTTTGGTGATGCGTACGCTGGCGGCTCTTAGGGGCGCCAATGACAGCTTCATATAAGCAAAGGAAAATAATACGGAAAACACCATACAATATAATGTGAATTCCACAGAAATGAGGAGCATGAAAATAAAATAAACAAATAATAATGCGAGGTTCCAAGAAATCATGGCCAAGGCGTTTAGAGTGGTCGCCACCCGGGTCGGAATTCCCTGGAGTTGGTATATCAAGTCTCCGCTCTTTTGTGATTCCACGTAGGAGGTACTTGACGTCATCAGAATATCAAACGTTTCTTGAGCAAGGCGTTTCTGCAGGCGTAGGGGCACGTATGCGGTGAGAAACATGGTCGTGAACTGAAGGACTCCCCGAATAAGCACGGCGCCCAATAGGACCATGGCGGTAATCCTGAGGCGGTGTTGAACATCGTATCCTTCCAACAAAGCGCCGATCTGTCCGAACAACGGGGCGTCGCTGAAGATCCGCGAATTTCCTTGTGCTTCCAGCAACGGCACGATCATCGAAAGGCCGAGACCTTCGGCCAGCGCCCCGAACAGAGACGCCAGGATGAAAACGGTGATGATGAGACGGTTCCCTTCCAGCGCCTGGGATATGACCGCCAAAAGACCGGACCTGGGAGATTGTTTTGTCGATGTCATTGGGTGTCCAATGGAGTTCTCATACGAGGCTCGGCCGGATCACCAGACCGAACGTCCCCCATCCATGACGACATTCTGCCCATTCATATAGGTGGAGGCATCGGAGCAGAGAAATTGAACCGCCGCCCGGTATTCGTCGCGCGCGGCCATCCGGCCCAGCGGGATCAACGCGCTCAGGCGTTGTTGAAAGCCTTCGTCCTGGTCGACGTAAACGCCTCCCGGAGATAGTGCATTGGCCCGCACACCCTTGCCCGCCCAATAGGTCGCGAGATACCGGGTCAGGCCGATCAATCCCGTCTTGATCACCGAATAGGTCACCGGCTTGACCGGCTGCAGATGGTCTGGCGTCTCCGGCTTCCGGTACAGCCGTTGATCCGGCGAAAACACAGACAGGTCGGAGGCAATGTTCAGGATCACGCCGCCCCTGTCGCTCGCGGCCATCGCCGATCCGAAAATCTTGCTGCAGACCATCGCTCCGGTCAGTCCAACGGCGAGTTCGAGGTTCCATTGGTCGAGCGAGAACGCCTCCAGGCGCGACGCCTCGATCAGGCCGCTTTGGCCGGAAACTTTCGGGTCGATGGCGGCGTTGTTGACGAGAATATCCGGCTGGATGCCGGCGCCGGCCAGATCAATGGCGGTGCGCCGCACCGTGTCTTCGTCGGTGACGTCCATGACTCGCGACTGGATGCGGTCGGTGTCGATATCCCGGCCAAGGCGGTCGCCGATGGCGTCCAGGGCCGCCGCGTCGATATCGGTCAGCACGACCATGGCGCCGCATTCCAACAAGGCCCAGGCGTGCTCCGGGCCCAGCAGGCCCGCCGCACCGGTGATCAGCGCCGTGCGCCCGGTCAGGTCGAACTTAGTCTGCAGGCCGGAGGCGCCGATCATTGTGCCAACTCCGCCGGCAGGACCGAGGCGAGGGGAACAACCAGGCCGGTTTCGATCGATTTTTTGGCGGCCAGCGCCATCGCCAGGCTGGCCGCGGCATCGCGTATCGGAACGGTAGGTTCGGCCGTTCCGGCGATGCACTCGAGGAAGCGGCGGATTTCCTCAATGAACATCCGGTTCCGGTCGAACCCGGTGAAATCATGCCGGGCGGCGATTTGGCCTTCCGCATTGACGTGTTCGACCGTCAGCCCCGCCAGGTTGACCGTCACTCGACCCCTGTCGCCGATCACCTTGCAGCCGCGGGCGACCGGCCGCTGCAGGTAGTCCTGATGCAGATGGACGGGCAGGCCGCCGGTTTTTCCGGGAATGTTCATGGAGACCGAAGCGACGTCCTCGACGTCGATATCCAGGTCGCTGAGATGACCGCCCAGAGCGTACACGCTGGCCGGCATGCCGAACAACCAGAGGATATAGTCGAATTCATGAATCTGCGAGACGATCACGCCGCCCCCGAGATCGGCTTTCGCCGCGTAGATCGACCGGTAATCCTCGTATTTGTGCCAGCCGGGCATGTATTCGCCGACTTCCGCGTTGACCGCGAGAATATTGCCCAGGGCGCCGGACTCCAGGATATCTTTCAGTGCGTTCAGGCAAGGATTGAACCGCATCTGATAGGCCACCGTAGCGGCCAGGTTATTTTCCTCGACAACCCGGACCAACTCGGCGACGCCGTCGAAGGAGTGGGACAGGGCCTTCTCGATGAACAGGTGGCACTTTCGTTTCGCAGCGGCCAGAGCGACGGGAATATGCAGGCTGGTCGGATTGCAGATGAAGACCGCGTCCGGTCCGTCGTTGAGCGCGGCGTCCAGATCGTCGAATACCCGGATGCCGTACTGGCTGTTGATGTCGACCTTGTCGTCGACTTCCAGGGTGTTGGAGATCTCCTTGGTCAGGCCCCGGGTACGGTAGGCCGAGACGTCCAGGTTGTCGCCGACGATGGCTTTCAGGTTTCTCAGGTGGCGTTGGCCGACGCCGCCGAGACCGACGAACAGGGCTTTCATCGTGTCTCTCCGTCCGGTTTCCGGCCGTTGCCAATCAGCATCAGTTCACGCACCCAGCGCAGCTTGTTCCGGGTGCGGTGCGGAATGAACGGCGCGATCAATCCGCAGGGAATATTAAGAACCGGGTATTTCCAGACGACCGGCAACTGCCGGAACTTGACCACGCCGACCTGTTCGAAGCCGTGGATCAAAAGAATGTCGCGCATTGATACCGACGTGAACGGCGTGCGATGGGTGTAATCGTCGAAGTACTTTCTGTAGTTCGCTTCCCAGTCGGGAACGAGGTTTAGTAACAGGCCCCCCGGCTTGAGAACGCGAAAGCATTCCCGGATGTAGCGTTCGGGATAATAGAAGTGTTCGAGCAGCGATTTGGAATAGACGATGTCGAAGGCGTCGTCGGGATAGGGCATCCCGTCGTTTTCGATGTCGCAAATCTCGATGTCCAAATCGGGCGACAGGGCCTTGGAGCTTTCGGCCAGGTCATTGCCGCGCACGTCGAGGCCGAGGTCCCGAAAACATTTCAGCATCTCGCCGCGCCCGCATCCAGGTTCGAGCAACGATTGCCCGGGACGCAGATCGAACATCGACGCCAGCTGGGCGGCTAGCTGGGCCGGGTATCCGGTCGCCGGGCGGCGCTGCTCGTTATAGACGACGGACAGGTAATCGTTCACGACGCCGTCTCCGCCAGTTTGATCGGCGGTAGCAGGTTACTTCCGTGGCGGGCGGTCAGGAATTCGATCAGTTCCAGGTCTTCTTCCGTATCGACCTCAGGGGCGTAATCCGTGATGAAGGCGGCGATGTTCGGGCCATGCACGCTTTCATGGTTCAGCACTTGGGACGTGCGGACGACGTCGATGTAACCGTTCGGATCGTAAACTGCGGGAAAGGCCTGGCGCGGAAGGTTGTAGTATTCGGGGCGCGTGTCCTGCGGCCGGATCCCCGTGTAGTATCCGGTTTCCGCGATCTCGAACCACTTATAAGGGTTCTTCTGCGCGACATGGGCCGAGCGCAGGGACGTCGCCGCCGGATCGGCCATCAGTTGCAGGACCGCCCGGTCAAGAACCTCGCCGTCGCGCATCGGTGTGGTCGGACGCAGGTGGACGAAATACTCGGGCGCATGGCCTTCGTGTTCGATCAGCCAGGTCATGGCATGGATTAGAAACTCCCGGTCGACGGAGGTGTCGGTGGCGAACTCGGCGGGCCGCATGAAGGGAACGTCGGCGCCGTAGGCGCGCGAGACTGCGGCGATCTCGGCGCTGTCCGTCGACACGATTACCCGTGAGACGCTGTGCATGTTCTGCGCGGCGGCGATCGAGTAGGCGATCAGCGGATGGCCGAGCAACGGCCGCAGGTTTTTACCGGGCACGCCTTTCGATCCGCCCCGGGCGGGGACGATCGCAATGCTGTCGACTGGGTTGTTCGGGCCGTCGGTCATGCCGCCGCGGCCCAATCGCCGACCATGTCGAAATAGCGTTTCAATGTCGCGGCATGGGCGCCATCGGCGGCGCGGGCCGTTTGCAGGATGAAGTTGCCTTCGTACCCATGCCGGCGAAGGCAGCTAAAGACTTCCTCGAACGATGCGGCGCCCTCTCCCAGGGGAACCGTCGTGCCGCCGAGAACGCGGTCCTTGACGTGAACGTTCAGGACCCGCCCGCCGTAGGCTGCGAATTCTTCCCCGACGTCGAACCCGAGCGCCGCGCTGTTCCCAATGTCGTAGTTGATGCCGAAGGTAGGCGCGGGAAGGCGGGCGATGAACGCGCCCAATTCGGCGGGCGGAAAATCGGATTCGAAAACGATCTTCACGCCCTTCCGGTCGAGCGCCGGCGTTTCGGACAACAGAAATTCGATGAGACAGTCCTCCTGCGCCCGGCTACCCAGGCTTCCGTTGTCGACCAACGGCACGACGACAAAGGCGACGCCCAGGGCCTGGCAGCTATCGACGACGGCGCGAAACTCGTTCTTCAGCATGTCTTGTTCCGCGCCGGTGACCTTCCAGAACGGCGCCTGCATGAAACAGTCTCCGGTCAACGATGGGATCGCCACGCCATGCCGGTTGCATAGCTCCGTGATCTCCGCGCGGCCGCCGGACGACATCAAGGGATTTTCCTCGATCCGCTCATGATCCAAGGTCCATTCCATCATCCGGAGGCCGATCTTGGCGCTTGCGGCGAATTCATCCCGCCAATAGGGCCAGGGAAAACACTGAATCTTCCCATCGATAAGCGGCGACAGACGGCCCTGCATAAAGCCGATCCTAGCGTTGATCGTTTCGCTGTTCATGGTCGAGATTGCCGCCGTCGGCGTCTTAGGGTCCCGGAGCCTGTGCCCGGATCAATCTTCAACGTCAACGCGAAGCTTATCCCGTGTCGCCAGTTCGGCTTCTCCAATGACCTTCTCGCCGTTGCCGAGGATCGCCGGGACTGCGCGCAAAACCTTGACGAGATTCGCCAGTGCGTGAATTTCGACGGATGCCGCCTGGTCGGAGCCGTACATGGCGCGATCGAGCGTAATGTGCCTTTCGATCGAGGTGGCGCCCATCACAACGGCGGGTAGGCAAACCGCAAGAAGCGCGGTCTCGTGCCCGGAATAGCCGACGTCACAGCCATAGCGTTCCCGCAGCATTGGTATGCACTTCAGATTGGCGTCCTCAATCTGCATCGGATAAGCGCTGTTGCAATGCATCAGTTCAAACGGACAATTGGCCACTTTGAACAGATCGACGACCTCGTCGATCTCATCCAGGGTCGCCATGCCGGTCGAAATGAAGGTTTTGCGGCCTTCAGACGCGATTTCCCGCAAAAGCGGCTTGTGCCCCAGCATGGCCGAAGCGACCTTATTGAATGGCAGGTCGAAGCCCCGCAGGAACTTCTGGGCGTTTACATCCCAGGCGGAAGCGGACCAGTCGAGGCCGAGATCCTTGCACAGGGCGTCGATTTCTCTGTAGTCGGCGTCCGAGAACTCCAATCCCATCTTCTGTTCGCGTTGGGTCGTGCCCCAGGGGCTTTCACGGGGGCCGTCCAGATATTCCTTGGTGTAAACCTCTTCCACCGTCCTTTTCTGGAATTTCACGGCATCGAAGCCGGCATCCGCGGCCGCTTCGATAAGCTTCCGGGCAATGGCCAGGTCGCCATTGTGATTGATGCCGATTTCAGCAATTAGATATAAGCTCATCGAGTTCCCATTCCGTCATTTCGTTGATTCGAAGAAGTCGTTCCACCAGTTCGCGGACGCATCCGTGTCCGCCTGCGGCCGTGAGGTGAATGTTGGCGATTGCCCGGACGGCCGGGTGGGCGTCGGCCGGCGCTGCGGCCCATCCCGCCTTGCGCATGACCGGCGCGTCGTTCAGGTCATTGCCGACGTACAACAGTCCCGTGAAGGGGTTCGGATCGTCTGGACGCAGCCGGGTGAAGTGGTCGCTCAGGAAGGCGCGTTTGTCGCGAATGCCGTGTTGACAGGCCAGTTGAAGTTTTTTGGCGCGCGACAGGACGACCGGGTTCGGTTCCTTGGACAGGATGAAGACGTCGACCGACAAGGCGCCTTGCGCCTGCGCATGGCGGAGCATGTCGAACGCAAGCCCGTCGGCTCTGTCGCAGCGGACGCTTTCGCGACCATCCTGATCGACCCAGACCTTGTTGTCGGTGAACACGCCGTCGAAATCGAGGACGATCGTGTGGATCTGATCCGGCAGGGGAAACGGTTCGATGGTCACGGAGAAAGGTTCACTGTTCTATCGGCCGCGGCGCAGCGGCAGCATGGCTTCGGTGTCGGCCTTGTCCGGGGTCCAATCGTTGACAATCTTTCGTAAGGATCGCGGCCCGGTTTTCAGGCGGGACCGGACATGCCGGTTGAACCGCCATATCATGTATTCGCGGCACATCTTCCAGGTCCCGGCAGCGCCGGAATAACGCAGGTTTCGAAGGATGACTAAAACCAACAGGAAATGTCGCAGGCGATAGAAAAGCGTCGGATAGCAGATGGTCGCCAAACCAATTTGCCAGCTCGAGACCAATCGCCACAGGCCTGGATAGCGATCGCCATCGTCCAGCACGATCGCTTGTTTGACCTCGTTGATCGTATCGGTCGTCTCGCTGCGATCGACCAACCGTTTCGGATTGGCGTAATAGCCGGTGTCCTTGCGGCGCTCGAAATGTTGGGAATAGCGAAGCAACACGTCCTTATAGTGGTCCAGGCCGAATTTTTCGACATAGGCCTGGTTGGTCTCTAACTGAATCCACAGACGCCAGGTCTCGCAGACCAATTTCGGATGGGTCGTGAAATTGAGGGTGTTCTGTTCGTCATGGGCGTTCTTGTCGGAAATCCGCAGCAGGTAGTCTTCTTCACCGTCCAGACCACGGCCGATTAGCCCATGGCGCCGTCCGAACTCGTATAACGGGGTGCCAGGTAAGGCTTGCGCGTAATTGATGCTCAATTCGGTCGGGCATTGGGACGGGCTTTGCGTGTTGGCGAATTTGGCAAAGGCCGTGGTCTCGGCGATCGTCTCGGAGGTTTCCCCGGGCATACCCACGACCAACTGCACCACCGTGCGTAATCCAGCCTCGATGGTCCACTTTACGGCGTTGTAGTTGTCTCCGATCTTTACCTTCTTCTCCATGACCTCCAGCATCGTGGCGCTGCCGGTTTCCATCCCGTATTGAATGGCCGAACAACCGGCGTCCTTCATCAACGAGATAAGATCCGGATCGACGCAATTCACGCGCATGCCGGCGACCCGCCAAAGAATGTCCAGCTTTTTGATTTCGGCGCAGAATCCACGGAGCCAGCGTTTGTCCGTGCCGAAGTTTTCGTCGCAGAAGTCGACGAACCCGACATTATAACGGTCCATGACGTAGCGGACGTTGTCGACGACACGCTGAACCGGGATGTAGCGGATGCCCTTCATGAACCGATGGCAGAAGGTGCATTTGGCGACGCAGCCCTTTGCGGCGGGAATCATCATCATGTTCTTGTCGCGCCGGGCGGGTTCATACGTTCTGGGGTCTTCACGGAAGACCGATTCCGGTTCGTCCCCGTCGAATACCGGCGATACGTAGATGCTCATGTCGGTCGCAGCTTCGAGGTCTTCCCAATCGAAGTCGTAGACTTTCTCCGCCGGTAGTTGCTCTTCATAGCCGGTGTTGATGACGAAGCCGTTGACGTCGATCAGCGCGAGGCCGGGGATGTCGGCGAAATCGGCGGGGTTGCGGGTTGTCTCGCATCTTTCGACGATCTTCAGGAACGTTCTTTCGCCTTCACCGGTGACGCAGATATCGATTCCGGTCCGCCGCAACAGAAGCTCCGCGCTGGCCGCCAGGCTGCCGCCGATGACAACGAGCGTATTGGGCAGCAATCGTTTGATGTCCAGGCTGAGTTGCTTCGTATAGGCATAGGCGGTCGAGACGACGGCGCTGATCCCGATAATGTCCGGCGCCGCTTCGACGATGTGCGAAATGACATCGTCGTAAGCCGGGCGGTTGGCATCGATGTGATAAAATTCGACGTCTTTGTGCCCATGCGTCTTCAGGTGCTTGATGATTCCCAAGCTGCCGATCGGCGGAAAATTCGTCGGAACCGGCCGGATCGGCGTGGTGGCGATCATGATTTTTATGGACATGATTTTCGCGCGCTCAGTGTTTGTCGGGGTCAGGCCGGGTTGACGGTGGCATCGTCGGGCCGATGCTTCGCCATGAAGTGCGAGGCTTCGTCGGCGGGTAGGGTCAGGACTTCTACGCCGGCTTCTTCCGATTGCCGAATGAAGCTGTCGGGAAAGTCGTTCGGGAAATGATAGCGCAGAAAGGCGCCGAAAAATGGCGCCGGTCGCCCGCCGCGTTCGGTCTCCGCCCGCGTTTTGGAGTGCTCCAGATAACGGAGCGTGGAATCGTGGCTGCCGACATCCCAGTACAGAACGTATTTCTTGTGATCGTCGGGAATGTTGATGATTTGATTGGAATTGATGAATTCGGGTGTTTGCACGGCCCAAGGCCAAGACGCCTTGTGATGCATCCGATAATCGAACACCAGCAGGTCGCCGCGCTTCACGGGCACCGTTTTGAAATGGAAGCGCTTGTTGAAACGGTCGCGGAGAACTTTGATCCGCCAATTCATGGCCGCGTTGGGCGTCAGCCTCGGGATGGTGTGGCTGCCCGGAACCAGATCGATGCCACCGCCCCATTCCCTTGAGTTGTCCTGGAAATAGATGCCGCATTTGGCGAAACGAAAGTCCGGACGCCAAAGATAATCGTGTGCGATTTCTGAATCGGAATCCGTGTGCCAGCCGCTTCCGGGCGTGCCGACGCCGAAGGCGTTGCGCTGGATATGGATGCTCCCGATGGTGCTGAACGGTCCCCCGAGAGCGTCCCGGATGGCTGCCGTGACGTTGTCCTTGAAGGCGAGGGCGGTCAGCTCAGGTGTTTTGAACAGGTGCCTCAGCTGCAGGTCCCGTTCCTGCCTCTGAGCCGAGGCGGATGCGTAGGCGTCGTCGATATGCCGCCGCGCGGCATCGACTTCATCGCCGCTCAAGACGCCGGGGATATGCACGAAGCCGTGCTTTCGAAATTGTTGGTGGAGCGATGTCATCATTAACGTGCCTGCTGGCGGTTCAACGATTGAACATGCGGCGGATAAAGCGGGCCAACGGCAACAGGTGGCAGCGAACCAGAACATCGCGCAGCCGGTCGCGGCGGTCGACGGTCGTGATGAGCTTCCGAAGCATTTCGTATTCGCCCGCCAAACCCGAGGTCGGCGGCGTTTCTGTTCTTTTGAATACGATTCCAAAGTGAATTTGATCCGCGTCGCTTTCGGATACCGGGGCGATCCCAAGCGGCGCCAAATAGTGAATCAGCGTACGCGGCGTGAAATAGTAAAGATGTGCGGCCTGCAGCGCCGTCAGGAAGAACGCGCGGGCGTCCGGAACTTCGATATAAAGCGCGCCCTCGTCTTCGAGGTGGCGGAGAATGCGGCGAATTTCGCCAACAGGGTCGCGCATATGCTCCAGGACATGGGACAGAATGATCAGATCGAACTTTCGGTCGCCGAGGGTCTCCAGCGAGCCGACCTGGAGGTTCATGCCCATGCTTTGGCCCATTTCGACCATTGCGGGACTGAGGTCGCACCCGAATACCTCTTTGCCCATTTGATGGAAGCCGTAAAGATTGATGCCGTTGGCGCAGCCGATCTCCGCGACGGTCTTGATTCGGGCCGGGTCGAGGCCGCGAAGGGCGCGTTCGCGAAGGGCGCTTCGACTTTCCGCTTGGGCTAGGAATTCTTCCTTGGTCGGCACCTTGAAGCCGCCCGGCTTGTATGTGTCGCGGTAGTAGTCGCTGCTGTAAAACCAATGGTTGGTTTCAGCGGTATGCCGGGGCTGACATTGCATCAGGCCGCAATTGCGGCACAGGACGATCGGCTGATAAGCGCGATTCCGATCGTAGGTGGCGACCAGATCGAATTCAGTGCTGCCGCACAGGCAGGGAACCTCTTCCATCGAAAGGGTACCGTCGAGGATGTCGCGATTGTACTTTTGCACCATCTCCACTTGGCGCGGGGATTGTTCGATCTCCGCCGGATAAGAGGGATCGTAGAACATCCGATGTTTGGTGATCGCTGCCCTAGACATTGTACAACTCCGATTTATACCGCTGTAGGACTTCAGGAAGCCGCAACCATTCCGAGGTCCGCTCGAGTCCTTGTTTGAAACCCGTCAGGCCGCAGAGCGCCGGCTGCCAGCCGAAGGTCGCCTGCATGCGCGATGGGTCGGCCCACAACCGCTCGACCTCGCTTTTCGGCGGGCGGATGCGTTGGTCCTGCAGATCGATCGACAGATCGGATCCGGTGATCTCGCGGGCGATGTCGACGATGTCGCCGATCGTGACTTCGAAGTTGCTGCCGACGTTGAACACCTCGCCGGTGCCGGCATCGGATTCCGCCATTGCGATGAATGCGCCGACCGTGTCTTCGACATAGGTGAAATCCCGTGTCGGGTGCAACGACCCAAGGCGAATCGACGGCTGGCCACTTAACATCTGTGTCAGGATCGTCGGGATGACGGCTCTGGCCGACTGTCTCGGTCCGTAAGTGTTGAACGGTCGGATGACGGCGACGGGCAGGTCGAAGGACCGATGGTAAGCCAGCGCCATCTGATCGGCGCCGATCTTTGTCGCCGAGTAGGGCGACTGTCCTTTCAGGGGGTGATCTTCGGTGATCGGAACATATTCTGCCGTCCCATAGACTTCGCTGGTCGAGGTGTGGATGACACGGCGCAGGCCGCAGTCGCGCGCCGCCTGCAAAACGTTCAAAGTTCCTGAAATGTTGGTTTCGACATAGGCGTGGGGCGAATGGTAGGAGTAAGGAATCGCGATGAGGGCGGCGAGGTGAAGAATGGTGTCGCATCCCTCCGCGGCCCGGCGCACGCCGAACGGATCGCGGATGTCGCCGGCGAAGATGTCCAGTTCCTTTTGGATTTTCGGATCGCTTTCGTCCAACCAGCCCCAGGAATTGAACGAGTTGTACAGCACGAACGCGCGGACATCGTGGCCGCGCCGGACCAGCGCTTCGGTCAAATGGGAGCCGATGAAACCGTCGGCGCCGGTCACCAGAATGCGCCGCCGTTCGGTCAAGATATCTGCTCCTGTTTGACTGACTCGAACTCCAGCCGCCAGCGCGCCCAAGCCAGATCGTGCGGGCCATCGATATCGACCGAACGTTCCGGCGGCATGACGTGGGCAAATGTTTCCGGGCCGTAAAAGCTCAGATGCTCCAGGTACCAGGCTGTGCGGGAGACATAGACGGCGCCGTTCGGCACGTAGGCGGGGGTCAGATCCTGACGCCGCGTCGTTAATCCGCCGCCGGGTACGATCGGCTGCAGGCGATGATTTCCGTCCAGGCGGCACAGCCATTCCTGCGGCTTCGGCAATTGGCTGACGGAAACCGCCGAGGGGGCGCCGCCGTGACAGGCCTCGATGCAGGCATCGATATCGGCCGCCGCGCGGAACGGCGAGGTCGCTTGAAGCAGCGCGACGATGGAAAAGCGCCGCTCGACAGCCCCGACCGCATGGGTGATGGCGCCGGAGACTGGAGAATCGTCTTCAGCCAGCTCCTTGGGCCGAAGAAACGGAACTTCCGCGCCCGCGGCCTTGCCGGCTTCGGCAATGGTTTCGTCGTCGGTCGATAGCACGATACGGTCGATGTATTTCGATCCTCGGGCGGCGTCGACGCTCCAGGCGACCAATGGCCGACCGCCAAGATCGGCGATGTTCTTTCCCGGCAAACCTTTCGATCCGCCTCTGGCGACAATGACGGCCAGACAGGAATCCGCGTCAATCAACGGCGTCTCCCGCCGGGGTCTCGGTGGCAGGCGTCGATTTTTCAAAGGCGGCCAGCAGCAGAGGCCACGGCGGCCCCGATTGCGCGCCGTCTTCGAATAGGAACGTCCGCTCATAGCGGCGATAGGCCTGTTCATCGACGGCCGGGACCGAAATATTCTCGATCTCGTCCTGGCGATCGACGTTGAACCGGGGTTGGCGAAGCCGCGTGTGCATGCACAAGCCCATCCAGCCGTATTCGGTATTTTCGAAATCATCGTTGGTCAGAAAGACAATCGGTTTTCGCGCCATGACCGCGGTGGAAACCGTGGTGCTGTGGTGCATCAAGACCAGGTCGGCGTTTTCGATCAGCCGATCCGTTTGCCCCCAGACGATGGGCCGTCCGCCGAAACAGAGGTCGTCGTCCAAGTACTCGGCCGAAGGGTGCGCGGCGATTTCAACGCGCAGGCCGAATTCGCGTTCGACCAAGCCGAAAACCCGTCGCATGGCGGCGAAATACTTCTCTCCGTCGATCGGCGAGCCGCCCGCGCGCATTTTCCATTCGGGATGGGACACCACACCGGCATCGACGAAGACCGCTTTTTGCGACGGGCCGGCGGAAGGGGCGTTTGCCGCGCGCGGCGCCGGCGGCGTGGGTTTGAAGTAATAGCTGTCGAAGGGAATAAGTTCGGCCGACCAGACTTTCGGGTATTGCGAGGTCAAAGGGTTGATGCCGTTGCCGCATCGGATCCACCACGACGGTGCGGGAAGCGACATGAAATCGGCGCCGACCGCGAGGATTCGTTTTATTGCGGCAAGCGTCTGATAAGAAGAATGGCGTATTTGCTGGAAGGTCTTGGCGACCGGCACGCGCAACAACGCCATGCTCCGCCAATCCAGGGAGAGCGGCAGGATCGCCGAATCCATTACCGCGTAGGGAATCTTGCGTTTTCCGATGGCGGCGTAGACCGGCGCGGTCGTCGGCAGCAATTGTAGCAGTATCAGAACCAGGTCGTTCGACGAACAATCGGCCAAAATTCGGCATACGTCCTCGGCGTTTTCCGCTCTGATCGTTTTCGGGTGGGGGCGATTTGCCGCGGTCTCCAGCCGTTCGCCGGCGTCGCCGAACACCAGCTTCGCGCAGTTGACGGGGATGACTTCGAAGCCGTGTTGTTCGAAATAATCACATCCGAACCTGTTCCAGTCGCGGAGACTGAAGACATTACGATGTAAGATTACGAAGCGTCGCACGCCACTCGTTGCCGGACGGCTTTCCGTGTTCTCCTCCGTGAGTTCCGCCGGGGCTGCGAAAGTCCGTTGTTCGGTATTTATCGAGGGTGCTTGCACGGATTAGGTCTGTCTGGATCGCGGTCGATAGTCTCGGCCGGGCACGCTACCGCACTGCGGGTGAAAACGATCACACGCAGTGCTCAGGGTCTGGGGTGCGCCGGCACAAGGGGCCGGCGTGGCGTCAGCCGGCGCTTACGGCGTCAACGGGGAATCGCGTGGGAACCACACGACCCATGAACTCCATCAGCAGAACGATGCGGTGGGCGTCATCCGTGCATTCGAACAAGCCTTCCAAATCGGCAAACGGCCCGGTGACGACGCGCAGCCGCTGGCCTTTCTTGAAAGAGTGTTCGCGAATCTGGACGATGCCGCCTTCTTCTTGTCGGCGGATCGCGGCGACGATCTCATCCGGGATCGGGGTCGGCTGAGGGCCTTCGGACAACACGTACTGAACGCCGAACGTGCCGTTGATCGAGCGCCAGCGATCTCGTTGCGGATCGAACTTCACGAACAGATAACGCGGAAACAGCGGCGCCAATACCGTATCGATTCGGCGCGCATGGCGCCGGCGTTTCCGGTACTGCGGCAAGTAGATGTGAAAGCCTTGCGCCTCCAGATGCCGGCGAGCCAAGGATTCTTTCTGGGCCTGGGTATAGACGAGAAACCAAGTCATTCTTCGATCTGTCCGCCTTCGGTGTCGGCCTTATATAGACGCATCAACGGGGGCGCCAGAACGCGATCCGGGGGAAAAAAGGCGCATAGCTTTTCATAGGCGGCCTGCGGATCGTCGAGATCGGCAATGATCACGGCGTTCGGCCGCGATTCGGTGGACAAACCTTCCAGCGACTGCACGACGGGGATGTCGAAAAAGGCCGGCTCGTTTCGGCCTGGGTCCAGGATGGCGACGATGTCCACCTCATCGCCATTGCGCGCTAGCGATGCGATTTCGGCCAAATCCGTCGCGCCGACCACGGCCACACGGTCCCACCCGCGGGTCCGGCAATAAGCGAAAATCTCGGCGTATTCCTGTCGCGCCTGACGATAGAATTGCAATGAATCGCTCAGGTACTCTGCCGTCAACCTGCTTTTCTCGGCGAAACCCTTGGGCGTGAGATAATAGGTATAGCGCCGCGCCGGCACTTGGCGGATCTTGAGAAAGCCTTTTCGGATGCAGCGCTTCAACACGGCATTCGTCAAACCCAGCGCGATTCCCAGGCGCGCCGCCAGTTTGCGTTGCGATATTGTTTCGTCTTCCGAGACCGCGCTCAATAAATCCAGAGTCCGCTCGGCGGACCGGCCCTGCGGGTCGATTGGAAATTTATCGTTTGACATACTTGTCCCTGTTCACGAAATGAACATATGATGTTCGCCGCGTGAACGTCAAGCGCAAACGAGGTCGAATGTCCCTGTAAAATCAAGCAAGAAAAGGAAAATGGGGCGTGAGATCCAGAGATCTAGGGTGATCGACGCGAGCTTGAGAAAGGAGGCGCCACCCTGTCGATGACGGGATTCGAACGGATAGCCTTGTTGCAGCAACCGGGCATCCCCATTATGTAGCGCGCAGTACTTGTTTGTGCGCAGGCGTCAAAGATTTTGGCCAGGATAAAAATGGTGAAACAGTTTCTTCGCAACATTCTACACCCCGATACCTACCATGCGCTCTCCCGAATGAAGAACGGGGTGGTGTCCGGCTATGTGAATCATCAGCTGATGACGCGGCGTAAAAAAGGGGGACGGTTTATTTCTGTGCGCATCGATACGGTCACCGCCTGCAACCATCGATGCCAGTATTGTTATACTCTTGACCTGACCGGTCACCGCACGCAGTTGATGTCGCTCGACGATTTCAAGAAAGCGGCTGAAAACGTGTTTCCTTATGCGCATACCGTTGCGTTGTCGTGCTCGTGGGAGCCGACGATGAACAAGAATTTGGCCGATTTCATCCGGGTTGCCGCTAGCCATGGCGTGCCGTTCCTGCATTTCGTTTCGAACGGCTCGCATCTGACGGACGACACGATCAGTGCCATGGTCGAGTGCGGGCTTGACCGGATGGCGGTATCGATCGACGCGGCGACGCCGGAGATGTATCAGAAAATCCGGGAAGTCGATGACCTGGAAAAGGTGCTCGGGAACCTCAGGAAGCTGAAGGATCTGAAAGACGCTCATGGGGTGACCAAACCGACGGTCAACATCAACTGGACCGCTTTCGAAGAGAACGCCGACCAAGCCCCGAAGTTCGCCCGCGAACATGGCGATCTGTTCGACACGTTTTGGTTTTGGCATTTGCTCCCGCGGATGCGGAATTCGGTCAATCCGTTTCACCGCATGTCCCGCGACCGATACTATGCCGTCGTTTCCGAATTGAAGGAAATCCTTGGCGATCGCCTGACGTCGACAGAGTTCAACGAAGACCGTAGCAACAAGCCGCTCGGCACGTGCAACCGCTCCTTGGACAATCTGCGCATTGATCCCGACGGATCGATCGAGGTCACCTGTTCGCGTCATTCGCTTGAAGGGAATGTCTTGACCGACGATTTCGCCGATATCTACGTGCGGAACGAAGATCTGTTTGAAATGCTTTATCGCAAGCAAACGGATTTCTGCCAGAACGAATGCGACCGCTGACAATCAGGATCGGCCGTCCGATTCCGGCGGTTTGACGCAGGGCGTCGATCGATGCTCGTAAACGGACAGGTAGCCGTCCTCAAGGTGTAGCGTCAATTCATCCTTGATGGTCTCCACGTACCTCCGCTGTAGCCGATTGTGCAGCAGGTATAATTCCGGCCGTTTGCTGACGACGATGAAGCGCGACCATTTCGCTTGGGTCGGGTGCGGATATTGCAGGTAGGGTAAGTCGCCGAACCCCTTCATCGCCTGAAAGAACACCGAAACCCGACAGGCCGGATCGATGGCGGCTCGTGCCGCCGCCAGAGAAGAAGCCGGAATCTCGAAACCTGCCTGTTCGATGATGAACGCGTTCTTGCCGACAACGTTGTGAACGCTCGTTCCCGCGAGCAGCCCCATGTGTAGGACAAGGGCGCTGCTTAGGGTGAGATTGGCGGCGCGGTTGGGCAGCCAGGCGCGCAGGCGGACAAGCCCGAAGGTGGCTGCCAGGGCGCCCGCGTAGACCAAACTCATGCCGTACCAATTGACGATGGTCTTGTCGGCAACAATCAGCACAACCGCCTCCGGAAGAATCGTCATCAGGGCTCCCGGCGCCAAAACCGCGGGCCATAGGCCGATCAGATAGGCTGCCCAGTCCTTGTCGATCCCGGAAAGATCGAAATGAAATATCGGTGAACTGCCAAGCGCATGGCCGACCTTGCCGAAATGGAAATTCTGAACGCCGGCGAGGAGGGGCGCACCTTTGATCCCGATGAAGAAGACCATGGCGGCGAGAACCAGGGCCGCGACGACCCGGCGGTGGCCGTCGAAGTAGGTGTTCCGGAACATCCAATAGCCGAGCCCCGCACCGATGATGTAAAGCGCCGCGTTCTCGCGCACGTTCAGGAAGAACACCAACAGCACCAAGGCCAGTATCCATCGTCGGGAGATGGCGGCCCAGGCCAGGGGAGCGCCGAAGATCAACAGTAGACTGGTCGCATGGAAGCCCTCTATGGAATCCATCGTCGCCAGCATCATGTAAGGACTGAACAGGCAGATCACGACGACAAACAGACGGTCGAACCCGCCGAGCCCGACCTGCCTGCCGGTCTTCAGAAGAAACAGGTTGGCCCAGACGGGCGCTAAGGCTTGAACGACCAGCAGGGAATGCGGTCCGAACAATCGGACGATAGGCCAAAGGACCAAAGTCGTCGGCTGCCAATGGTCGAAAACCAAGGACGGCAGCCCACGGCCGACTTCATACCGCGCAACGTAGAGCCATTTGTCCCTGAAGTTCGTGTTGTAGAGCGCGTTCGCATAGTTGTAGAGATCGTCCGTCGCCAGTCCCGCGTGCGCCAGCCGGAATTTCAAAAACAATATCAATAAGGCCCAGCCGGCCAGGATGAAATAGACTGCGGCATCGGCGCGCCGTTCCATGATCTGCGAAATCCCGGTTGGCGTCATCGGCATTTGCGGCGGCTTCCTCCCCTTGAAACAGAATGGGCGGTCAGCCTAGCCGGTTCCTTCGCGATAGGCTTCAAGCGACAGTACGCAAGGCACGGTCGGGTTCTCGAACACGGTCAGGTGATCGTCCCTGAATATCACCTTCAGGTCAGCCTTTCGGCTTTCGACAATTTGGGCCAGGCCCGACGCAAGGCCGGGAATGGTGATGATGTATTTCGAGACCATTGCCTGGCGCGGATATTGAAGATAGGGCAGATCGCCGAACCCGTACATGGCCTGTAATTCAACGGCGGTACGGCATTTCGTGTCGATCGCCGCCCGGGCGTTGATTTTGGACGCCTCCGGCACGTAATAGCCGATCCGGGATACCAGCTTATTGGTCTGCCCGCGAACTTCTTTCGGGCCGGCTATGGCGATGCCCGCCATATGCAGGCATAGCAGGATCGTCAGCGCACGCCCCCAGCCTCGTCCTTCGGCGAAGGCGCGGACGCGCGGCAACCCTTGGACGATGGCCAAGGCGCCTATGAAGACCAGGGTCATGCCGTACCAGTGCGAGGCTTTCTTCTCGGCCAGAATCAGGATCACCGATTCCGGAATCATCATCAGCAGCGTTCCGGGTGCGGCCAGCCCCGGCCAGAGCCAAAGATACAGGTTGTGCCAATCCGAATCCATATGGCTCAAGGCATGCGCCATGCGTACCGGATGGGTCAGAACGCTTTCCGCGTGGGCGGCATGTTCGTGTACCACGCCGGCGAGCCTGGGGGCGACGATCAGTCCCCCGACGAATGCCAGGACCGCGAGCGTGGCGGCGATCGTGATTTGTCGCCGGGTGGTGAAGAAAGGGTTGGTGAAGAATATCCAGCCTGCGGCCGCACCCAGCACGTAGAGGGCTGCATTCTCGCGGACGTTCAGGAAAAACAGCAGCAACACGAAGGCCAGGACATAACGCCCTGTGACCGCCGCCCAGGCGAGAGGCGCGCCGAAATAAAGCAGCAGGCAAGTCCCGTGAAAGCCGTAGAGGCTGTCCATGATCGCCGCCATCAGGTTCGGATGGAACAGGCAGACGACGACGACGAACAGCCGCTCAAAGGGCTTCAGCCCGAGATGTTCGGCGATCTTGAGAAGAAAAACCGCCGCCCAAAGCGGGGCAAGCGCCTGGACCACGAGAAGCGCCTCAGCGCCACCGACCTGCACCAGCGGCCAAAGAACCAGGAGCGTCGGCTGCCAGTGGTTGAACAAGAGCGACGGAGCCCCGCGCAACAACTCGTAGCGCGCGGAAAATAGCCATTCGTCCCAAAAATTCGTGTTGTAGAGCGCATTGACGTAGTTGAACAGATCATCCGTTGCCAAACCGAAATGGAGCAGACGGAACTTCATGTAGACCATATAGGCGCCCCAAACCGCAAAGATCACGGCGAGGAGCGGCGTCAGGCGCCGCCGCAGCCAATCATCCAATGTCACCTCAGGCTCCCTTTTGTTCACGCAACGCCATTCATTGTGTCAGCGAAGGCGGGATAGTCGCCATTCTGTCGGGTGTCAAGAAAACCGTCGTGTTCGGGTAGCCGGGCCGGTTGCCTGCGCAATTTGCCGTTGGTTTGCGTTCAACGATCCGCTAACAGGGGCCGATGATCACGAAAGCGCCTCCTCCTCTACTTGTCCTCTGTGGCCTTTGGGCGGTGACCGTGGCGATTGCCCTCGGTGCCCGGCCGTTGCTGCCCGTGGACGAGACCCGCTATCTCGCCGTTGCTTGGGAAATGTGGCAACGCGGCGACTTCCTGGTGCCCTATCTGAACGGCGAAACATACAGCCACAAGCCGCCGCTTTTGTTTTGGCTCATGCATGCGGGATGGGCCGTATTCGGCGTCAACGACTGGTGGCCGCGTCTCGTGGCGCCGCTGTTCGGCCTGGCGGCCCTTCTGCTGACGCGGCGGCTTGGCCGCTTGCTTTGGCCCGAACTTCCCGCCGCCGGCGACGTTGCCGCGCTGGCGGCGCTTGGCGCGCTTTATTGGACCCTGTTCACGACGATGACCATGTTCGACATGCTGCACGGCTGTTTTGCGGTCGCCGGTATGATCGGCCTGGTGATGGCGGCGCGTGGCCGCCGCGTTGGTGGTTTCGTGGTGTTCGGCCTCGCGGTCGGCTTCGGCGTGCTCGGCAAAGGGCCGGCGATCCTCGTGCACCTGCTGCCGGTGGCCTTGGCGGCGCCGCTCTGGCTGCCGTGCTTGGACGGTGGGGCGGCGTCCGGGCCGGTTCGTTGGGGGCGCTGGTATGCCGGGCTCGGCGCCGGGGTGGTTCTGGGCGCCGTGATCGGCCTGGCTTGGGCCTTGCCGGCAGCGGCGGCCGGCGGCGCGGCGTACCGCGACGCCATCCTCTGGGGTCAGTCTGCGGGCCGTATGGTCAATAGTTTCGCTCATGGCCGACCGTTCTGGTGGTTCGCGGCAATCCTGCCGGTGATGGTGCTACCCTGGTTGGTTTGGCCGGCGGCCTGGCGCGCCGCGCAGCGGGTGGGCCGTGACATGACGGGCGACGGCGGCAGCCGCCTGGCCCTCATTTGGTTCGCCGCCGCCTTCCTGGCGTTTTCGGCGATCAGCGGTAAGCAGCCCCACTACCTCGTGCCGGAATTTCCCGCTCTGGCCCTATTGCTGGCGCGCGCCGTTGTCGGCGCGGCGCCGGTGTCGGGAGATCGGCAAGCGTTTTGGCGTCCGGCGGACCGATGGATCCCCGCGGCCGTGGCGCTGATCCTGGCGGGGGCATTGGCGGCAGCATTTCATTTTGATCTCAAACCATCCTGGGCGACCTCGGTGGGGGATGCCCAAATCTGGCCGCTGGCCGTGGTCGCCGTTGCGACGGTAGTCTATTGGTTGTGGCCTGGTGCGGGGGCGGTATCGCGGGTCTGGCGGATTACTGCCTTATCCGTGGTATTGATCGTCTCCGTACACCTCGCCCTGCGCCCTCTCATGGCTGAATCCCATGACTTTCGGGCGTTTTCGGAAGAGCTGAAAGGTTTCGAGGATCAGGGCTTCGATTTCGTTACCTTCGGGAAATATCACGGTCAGTTCCAATTCTTCGGTCGTTTGACGCGGCCTTTCGGTGTCGTCGACGGGCCGATGGAATTGGAGGACTGGCTGAAGCGCCATCCGAAGGCGATGATCGTCGCCTTGCATCGCGTATTGCCGGAAGGGGCGGCGCCGTGGGCTGTGGTGCGGTTCCGCTCGCGCCTGATCGGGGCTTGGCCGGCCGACCGCTACCCACCCCGGATCAAGCGCCTCAGCGGGACGGATTGAGCGCAGGGGTGGCGGCGACCGTCGCCCAAAGCAGGAAGAAGCCGATCAGCCACCAGGACGACCAGATCGAGAAATTGAACAGAGACGAGCCCCAGAATACGGCCGATAAGGCCAACAATGTCACGGCGCGGCCATCGCCCGTACGCACGTATCGAAATAGGTTGCGGCCCGTCGCCCAGGCGATGGCCATGAGGACCGGGAGAAACCCGATAACCCCCGTCTCTCCTAGGATTTCCAGCATCCAGTTGTGCGGGTGAGAGGGGATCGCCTCCGCGTCATATCCGGGCAGGATGGCGTTGGCTCCGGGCACCCGGTTGATGGTGTTGATGCCGTACCCGGACCAGGGTTTCTCGGCAATCTTCTCCATGGTGAAATGCCAAATCTGCTGCCGGTGGGTATCGACGATCTGGGGCGGTATCCAGTCCCAGATGGGGCGGTTCGCCGGCTCGTCCGGCAACTCATACACCAGGAACAGCACGGCCGCGGTCGCCGTCGCCGCCCAAAGCACCCAGGTTGCTAGCCATTTGAGCCCACCCCGCAAGGCTAGGGCGAGGCTGACGGCCAGGATCATCGCCAACAACCCGGCAACCGCCGATTTGTTGACCGTGGTGAAGACGATGGCGAGCTGACCCGCCGCCACGGCCAGACCGGCAAACCGCCAGGCTGCGGCTTCCCGCCGGGCAAACCATAAGGTGACGGGCAGGCTGCAAGCGCCGAGCGCCGCGTAGGCCTTGGCCGTATGGAACGGCCACCAGGAGTTCCATGGGATGAAATCGTTGCGAAGAATGCGATAGGGAAGCTCCCAGGCCGTTGCCTGGGCGATGCCGACGGCGATCAGTCCGACGGTCCAGAATACGATGTAGGCCTTTGGAAGGAGGCGCCTGGCCCGTGCGTCATCCATCAGAAACGACCAAAACAGAACGCAGGCACCGATATAGGCCAGGGTCCGCGCCCAGGCGTCGAAGGACCGCAGCGGATCGAGCGATCCGGGCATGCAGACCGCCATCCCGGCAAAGGCGGCCAGGACCGCGTATCCGAACCGGGTCCGGATCACGTCGCCGGCCCGCGCGAAAACCGCTCGGTCGCGGATCGCGACGATCAGCACCAGAAGAAACGCCGCCGCCGCCAGGCCCTGCAGCACGGCGCGGCCGGAAACCATTGTCGGCACGGTCAGGCCGAGCGCCAAGGCACAGGCGTCACGCAACCGGGCGTCGGGGCGCGTGTCGGGGCGGGCATCGGGGCGATCGTCGCTGGCGGCGGGTTCTGTCATGGGGCCTCTCGGCTCCCCCCGGGATGTTGCGGAACGGGCCGGTCGGGCCGGCCTGACCGCTGATAGCAGATGCCCGGGGTCCGGTCTACGGCGCGGGGCGGCTGCGGTCGCTCTTGCCCGGCGGCGTCAGGCACCTTCGCGCAGGAACGACCAGCGGACGGCCGTCTGGCCGCCCCGGTGGCCGCCGCGCAGGACGATCTGCCGGGTCCGCCGGGGGGCCGCCGGATCGCCCAGGTAAACGCTGTCTTCGATTGCCGGGCGCGCGCCGTCGCAGCGGAACCTCCAGCCCTTGCCGCCCGGAAGTTTGAGCAGCACCGCGTCGCCTCCGGACAGGGCGGAGACCCCGACGTCCGGATGCAGATGAAAGCGCAGCGTGAAAGCCCCCGCCCCGCCGACCAGGGAGTCCTTGCCGCGAAAATCGTCCCCGGCGCTGGACAGATAGAGATCGCGGTTGTGAATGACGCCGAAGGCGCGCCGGTATCCTTCGTGCCCCATCTGGACCAGGGTGCTGCCTTCCCGTTCGTTGCGCCGCACGGCCATCCCGACGGCTTCGCGTCCGGCCTTGCCCCGAACCCGCGACGGCAGGGCGTCCGTGTCGTTGATCGACAGGGTCGAATGGGCCGCCGTGGCGCCCAGCACGTCGGACCATTCCGTGGTTTCATCGGGATGGGCGCCGCAATTGACGACCAAACGATGCCGTCCCGCGGACATCTCGAAACTCAACGCCCCCGCATGGTTGCCGCCGCTGAGCCCGGCAAGCGGGCCGCCCGTGTCGGCGACCACGGTCGTGCCGCCGCCATGCAGGCGTTCGAACCCCCAATCGGGCAGGGACGGCGCCGCGCCGCGCCGCCCGCCGACGGCCCCCAGGATCGCCGATACGACGGGCGAGGGCACGGCCGTTCCGCCCCCGAACTGAGCGGTGGTGCCGTCGCCCAAGACCGTCGCCTTGACGGCCGAGGTCAGGCGGGCCATGGCGTCGGCCAGAAACTCGGGCGGCGGTTGCCGCGCGACCTGCAGGGCGAGACGCGCCTCGGTCAGCCGCGCCAGGATGCGAAGCGCCGTTTCCGGCGACCGGGACCGGTGGCCGCCGTCGCTGAACAGATCATGGGACAAGGCGTCTTCCAGGCATTTCAGGCCCGCCGCAAGGCAGGGCGCCATGTCTGAAACCGCCACCGATCCGGCGATCAACGCGGTCCCGGCCGTGACGCCATCGTCCCCCGGCATTCGCGTCGGGCGTTGACCCTGGCGCTTTCCGGCGCGAACGGCATTCGCCAAATGCCGTAGCTGCGCCGCCGCCGATGCCGCCATGTCGGCGCGTAGGGGGCTGTCGCCCGTTGTTGTTGCGAAATCGATATAATTGAACCAGGCCAGCAGCCGGGCCCCCGTCACGCCGGGTGACCAGGTCAGCGCATCCCAACGGTCGCCGTGGCGCAGCCAATCGCCGATCCGGGCCGCCGCCCAGGCGGAGGCGGCGGGCGCGGACAGCGCCGCCAGGTCACGGAGCCAGGAAAAGCCGTAAAGGTCGGTCAGGGCGGCGGTGCTGCGCAAATCGTTTTCGAAAATATGATCGCCCAGCATTCGTCTGCGCGCGGCAAGGACCATGGCCCCGTCCAGCATGCCCGCCCCCCGCGCCGGATCGCCGGGGATGGGATCGGTCGCGAGCCCGTAAATTTGGGCCGGCCCGTGCCTTCGCAACATCCTGTTGTAGATGTTCGTGCGGTAGTAGGCATCGCGGGCGAACTGGAAAATCATCCGCCGATCAATAGCACCGAACGGGCCGTCAGGCGATACGCCGCAGGCAGGCCGCGAAAAACCCGTCCATGCCGCCGGTCTCGGCTTCCATCGACGGCAGACAGCGCAGCCATCCTTCGGGTGTCACCATCTCGGCGGTGATACCCGATTCGCCCACCGCTGCGGGGACCGCTTCGAAATCGTCCCGATCGGCGAGAAACGCCGAGATCCGGTCCGGGCCTTCCTCGGGCTGCAAGGAACAGGTGGCGAAGATCAGACGGCCGCCGGGGCGAAGCCAATCCGCCGCGCGGGCGAGCAGGGTTTCCTGCAGGGCGACCAGCTTGGTGACGTCCCCGGGCCCCTTCAGATGCGGCAGGTCCGGGTGGCGGCGGATGGTGCCGGTCGCCGAACAGGGCGCATCCAACAGAATGCCGTCGAATTGCCGCCCGGGTGTCCATTGGGTCGCGTCGGCGGTGACCGTCTCCGCCGCAAGGCCCAGCCGCGTCAGGTTCTCGGTCAGCACGGCAAGGCGTTTGTCCGACCGATCGAGCGCCGTGACCCGCGCCCCGGCGGCGCATAGCTGCGCCGTCTTGCCGCCGGGAGCGGCGCAAAGATCCAGGATATCCTGGCCGCCGACGTCCCCAAGCATCCCCGCCGGCAAGGCCGCCGCGCGGTCCTGCACCCACCAGGCGCCGTCGGCGTATCCCGGCAGGTCGCGCACGGGCCCCGGGTCGTCCAGGCGGACCGTCATGCCGCCCTGGGCCCGGCCTTCCAGGCGCGCGGCCCAGCCGTCCGGGTCGTTCTTGACCGTCAGGTCGAGGGGCGCCGGGTGCAGGTGGGCCTGGGCGATGGCGCGGCAAGCCGTGTCGCCGAAAGCATCCTGCCAGGATTGCCACAGCCAGTCGGGAGTGTTGAGCCGCGCCGCGTCCTGCCGGGCGACCATCGCGGCACCCTCGCGCTGCAGGCGCCGCAGCACCGCGTTGACCAATTTGGCCATGCGGGCCTGGCCGCGCGCACGGGTCAGGTCGACGGCGGTGGCGACCGCCGCGTGATCGGCCGTGCCGGTGAACAACAATTGTGCCGCCCCGAGGCGCAGGATGTCCTGCGTCACGCGGGCGTTCGCCGCCAAGGGTGTTTCCAGGCAGGTGGCGATCAAGGCATCGATCTGGCCCAGGCGGCGCAGCGCCGTGGCGGCCAGGTTATGGGCAAAGGCGCGATCGCGCCCGTCCAGGCGGGCGAAAGGCGAGGTTGCCGCCATCGCCAGGTCGAGCGGCCGTTTGCGGCGCACCACGTCCTGGAGCATGTCCAGGGCGGCGGCCCGGGCGGCGTCGGCGTCGGCGGGGGGGATCGGGTTCGCGTTCATGGCACCGGTCATGCCAGTGCGCGCGCGGCCGGGCAAGGGGTTTCGCCATTGTGGCGGCGTTCGGCGGTTGGCGGAGCGGCGCCGTTCGGATTAG